>Ga0214927_100039_pt1 | contig 134734 bp, 133 predicted proteins | sample Stichaenrichm16X_FD_168612 | JGI IMG/M metagenome (GOLD analysis project Ga0214927, IMG submission 168612) | Xylose enriched microbial communities from anaerobic bioreactor in Madison, Wisconsin, United States - 16X | ecosystem: Engineered > Bioreactor > Anaerobic > Unclassified | place: USA... | reverse complement strand
TCCCTTAAAGGGAGTAAGGCCACTGATAGACGATCAGGTGATAGGCTGGAGGTGAAAGCACAGCAATGTGTTCAGCTGACCAGTACTAATCGGCCGAGGTCTTGATCCAAAGACGTGTTAAGCGCTTAAAAAACTCTATGTTGTTTTGAGTGACCTCAAACAATTGAATAATCACTTAGTTAAATAGGTTTCGTGACTATAGCAGAGAGGACACACCTGTTCCCATCCCGAACACAGAAGTTAAGCTCTCTCACGTCGAAAGTACTTGGCGGGCAGCTGCCTGGGAGGATAGATCGTTGCGAAGCCTTTTTTTATTGCTTGGATTTTCAAACACCGTCAGCGGAAATGCTGGCGGTGTTTTTAGTGAGTCGAATTTATAAAATTTTATATCTTTTTTCAGAGCGGTTCGCCGCTCTTTTTTTTACTTTTTTTTCAAAGATAACAGGCTAAATTAAAATAAAAATAAATTGCAAATTGACTCAGTAGCGTTATAATAATAGCTGTAAAGATTTCTTTAAGATGATTTAATAGATAGATGATGAAATGAGTAAGACAGGAGGATTAATATTTCAATGAAATTAAAAAAAGTATTTTCATCATTAGTAGTTTTTCTACTGATTGGAATATTTGCGTGTGTGGGTGTTTCCGCAGCAGGTGTAGACGAAGCGTCTGGTAATTCAACTTCATCTACAGCAGCAGTGGTAACGCAATCAGAAAATGCTTCAAAATCGGCATCAAATCCAACTTCGGAGACGACAGACAGTACTGCTCAAAATACAACTCAAGTTGAACAGCAAGGCCAAAGTGTTCCGAGCGTCATTTACAGTGCTCATGTTCAGAATATTGGAACACAATCAGAAGTGGCCGATGGCGCATTGGCAGGAACGATTGGAAAGGGTTACCGTTTAGAAGCCTTTCGCGTTCGATTAGAAAATGCGGGCAATAGCAAATTAAGTTATTCAGCCCATATTCAGAACCTTGGTTGGAAAGATTACAATCAAAATGAGTTAGCAGGAACAACTGGAAAAGCCCTTCGCGTTGAAGCCATCAAGATTAAACTTAACGGCGATCTTGCGAATCAATACGATATTGTTTACCGTGTACATGTTCAAGATTTCGGATGGTTGAATTGGGCTCGAAACGGAGAACCTGCAGGAACTGTTAGCAAATCGCTTCGTGTTGAAGCGATGCAGATCAAGCTGGTGAAAAAGGGTGAAACGCCAACGAATGATCCAGTGAATACGCCATCTGCAAACAGCAAGGCTTTTCTCTATGATACGATAAGTTACTATACTCATGTTCAGAACATTGGGACACAGAGCTGGAAAGCTGATGGGGAAATTGCCGGCACGACAGGCAAATCTCTCCGCGTTGAAGGCATAGCGATTAAGGTGGCTGATCCAGAATATTTGGGTACATCGGGCAATATCGATTACCGCGCGCACGTTCAAAATGTTGGTTGGCAGGATTGGAAAAAGAACGGTGCGTACGCAGGAACAACTGGACAAGGACTTCGTATGGAAGCCATTCAGATTAAATTGGACGGAGATCTTGCCAATCAGTATGATGTGTATTATTCGTGCCATGTCCAGAATTATGGTTGGCTGGCATGGGCGAAAAACGGTGAATCTTCAGGAACAGAAGGTCTGGCACTTCGTGTCGAAGCGATCCAAATCAAGCTGGTGAAAAAGGGTGAAGCAGCGCCGAGTAATAATGGACGAGATTCACATTCCGAGCTGACCAAGGCGATGTTTAAAGATAACCTTGGTGTGAGTTATCAGACGCATGTACAAAATATTGGCTGGACCGATTGGAGTAAAAATGGTGCAACCAGCGGTACGACTGGAAAAGGCTTAAGAATTGAAGGTTACCGTGTTGCGGTACAAGATAATTTGGCTAATAATTCGTACATTACTTATCATTCTCATATCCAAAATATCGGCAATCAGCAGGCATGGCAGGACAGCCGGAATGGCAGCGCCTATAGCGGGACCTCGGGCAAGAGCTTGAGAGTTGAAGCCGTTCAAATGAAGTTGAATGGTTATGCATCTGGAGCAATGGATGTCTGGTATCGGGTTCACGTTCAGAATTACGGATGGCTTGGATGGGCCAAGAATGGTGAATGGGCCGGTACTTCCAATGGGAGTCTGCGTATTGAAGCGGTGCAGGTGGTGTTAAGACCTAAATCAGAAGGCGCGTCAGGATCGACTGCCCGTCATTATATACACGTGAATCTGTATCCACAGGCAAACGCTGTGCTCAATCATATAGGAAGAAATTTGCGGGCTGCATATAACTGGTCAGCAGGCTTAACCTATTGGCGTCAGTACTATTCTCCGAATATGGGAACTCGCTGGTACGCTAATATTGGATTCACGCAGCATCGTGGGAATTGCTACGTCATGGCGGCGACATTTACAGAAATGGCACGCGCTCTAGGTTATGATGCACATCAAGTAGTCGGATTCGTGCCACACATTGGCGGCGGCGATGCACCACACAGTTGGGTGGAAATCGATGAAAAAGATGGCACTTGGGTGTATGACCCGAATTTGACCAATGAATTGCATCTGCCGGCTTTTCATTTCAAATACGGAAAAGCCAAAACCTGGCGGTATTATAAATATCATCGCACGAAGCTTAGATAAATTGGAGAATATTGATGGAATTAAGAATTTCAAACAAGATTAAACTGTTTCTGGTCCTGATATGTGCTGTTCTGATTGCGTTGGCAGCAGCGGGATGCGGCAGCAGTCAGACGGTGCAGAAAAAGGCGACAAAGAAAAGCAGTCTGCCGGCAATAGGAAAAGTGCAAAGCGGAAAATACGTATATGCGATTAATACGACGAATAAAACGGGCAAAACTATTACGGGCTTTACAATCAAAGATTCGTCGATGGATGCGTATCCCAAAAACATGATCACGACGAAAAAGCCATTCACCAATGGCCAGAAACGTCGGTTGTATTACAACGCGAAGATGGCCATTCAAAAGAGCAGTAAAAAATCGACAAAAGAACTGAACGCTTCGTTTTCAATTCAATTGACCTTTGACGACAACAGCACGATTGAGCTGCACAATGTGCCGTTTGATGATATCAAGAGCATGGAAATCGACTACGATCAGGATCAGTCTTTAGCCTATTTAACTTACGTTTCAAAAGGGACAAAAGAAAAAGTAAGTACATTAAGCGACGAAACGAAGATTAAAAAGGATGCAGAAGCCGCAGCGGCGGCAAAGGCTCAGCAGCAAGCTCAAGCACAGGCAGCGGCTGCACAGCAGTCTGCTGCATCCTCGGCGGCGTCTACACGTTCATCCTCAACATCGTCGCGTTCATCTACATCATCAACACGGCGTACGCAATCCTCTGGGACTGCTTCCCGCAGTACAGGAACAACTGTACGGCGGACGACACCAAGCACATCAGCTTCTTCGGGTGGGAGCAACTCTTCTTCAACTTCTTCTGGATCATCCAGTAGTGGATGCGTCGGCGATGGAGCGATGTATTAATATGAATTCAACAGATTTAAATCGAAGCCAACATCAAATTGTTGGCTTCAATTATTTAAGGGTAGCCGCGTGCATTGCAATTATCGTATTGCACGCGACCTACGCTTGCGGGTACCAATTTCAGAACAGCATTTCTCTTTTTAATTATTCGGCAACATCTGCGGTGACCAATTGTATGATGTGGGCCGTTCCCTGTTTTATTATGATCACTGGAGCTTTGCTTTTAGATCCGTCTCGCGAGATTTCGATTAAAAAAATATACCGAAAATATTTATTGCGAGTGTTCAGAGCACTAGTCATTTTTGTGATGGTTTATCGGTTCTTCGACATGATGATTAGCCCTAGTGGCATCACGGGCCGCGGGGTCATTCAGGGCATTGCGCAGATTTTTACAGGGACCAGCTGGAAACCGCTCTGGTATCTCTATATGCTGATTGGTCTTTATCTGCTGCTGCCGATCTATCGAAAAATTGCGCAGGCTTGTTCAGAGCTGGAACTTAAATATTTTTTAGGTATTTATTTTATTTTTCTTTCGATCTTTCCTGTTTTGTCAGGGTTTGGAATTTATATCAATTTTACGATACACATCGCATCGATTTATCCCTTTTATCTATTTTTGGGATATGCAATCAGAAAGCAGCTCATTAAGCTAAATCAAAAAATGTGCGTTCTACTCGTGGTCGTTTGTACGATATTAATAGTTAGCTTCACGTCATTGCGATGGATCAATAATATTAAGTCATTGACAGCGCTTTGGACTTATTCCTCTCCTGTAGTTATTGTCGCATCGTGCGCGGTGTTCAATATATTTTTAAATATTAAAAATAAAGCACCGGATGCGCTCCACCGTTTCCTGTTGGAATTCGATTCCTGTTCTTTCGGGATTTATTTGATTCATATCATTTTTATCAAAGCCTTTACACAGGTTTTGGGCTTCAATCCATATATTTATGGTGCTGCGGGCTTTGTAGGATTGATTTTTATCGTTCTGATTTTGTCTTTCGTTTGTACGTGGATTCTACTAAAGATAGCAAAACTGATCAAAAAAGGACGTAATTGATCGTTATATATAAAAGGAGGTAATAAGTGAAAATTAAAAGAATATTCTCATCGCTTTTGATTGTACTGCTGGTTGGCGTACTGGCTAGCAGCGCTGTTTTTGCCACAGCACAGACAAGCGAAAATACAACGAATACAGCTAGTTCGACTGAAGCGGCTGCACAGACGCAAACGGAAAGTGCTGAGGCGTCGACGCCGAAGACCGATGAAAATCAGGAAGAGCAGCCAGAGGAGGACACACCGAGTGTTGTGTATAAGACACACGTCCAAAATATCGGCACACAGCCGGAAGTATCGGACGGCGAATTGGCAGGGACGACCGGAAAAGGTCTTCGAGTTGAAGCTTTTTGGGTGCGTTTAAAAAACAATGGAATTGCCAATGGCGGTATTTCCTACAGAGTTCACGTTCAGAATATCGGTTGGCAAAGTTCAGTCAGCGCTGGCACAATGGCCGGAACTTCAGGACGGAGTCTCCAAATTGAAGCGATTGAAATTCATTTAACGGACAAAACACTTGCAGATCAATACGATATTTATTACCGCGTTCATGTACAGAATATCGGTTGGCTGAATTGGGCGAAAGATGGTGAGTACGCGGGCACCATCGGACGATCGCTTAGAATCGAAGGATTGCAGATCGAATTGGTAAAAAAGGGTGCTCAGGTCAATGATCCGCTGCATACGGCCTCTGCCCTTCAGACACCTTATTTAGGCTATCTTGTTGAAGGACAGACGCACGTCCAGAATGTTGGCTGGCAGCGCCAGCATAACGAAAATCAGATTTTTGGGACAAAAGGCCGCGCACTACGTTTGGAAGCTCTTCAATTGAAATTGACAAATTTACAGAATTTAGGCATGACAGGAAATATTGAATACCAAGCCCATGTTCAGAATATTGGCTGGCAGGGAAATGTTTGGAAGAAAAATGGCGAGAACGCTGGAACATCAGGAAGATCTTTAAGAGTAGAAGCCGTTCGAATCAGGCTTTCTGGGGAAATAGCCAAACATTTCGATGTTTATTATCGCGTGCATGTGCAAGGTTACGGCTGGCTAGATTGGGCAAAGAACGGTGAAACCGCAGGGACTTATTCCCTTTCGCGCCGCATGGAAGCCCTTCAAATTGTAATTGAGCCGAAGGGCATTTCTCCAGGTGTCACTTATGTTCCTTACGTGTCAAATGCGCGGTCGAAAACCATAAAAATTGCTAGATCTCAAATCGGTTATCATGCGGGGAACAATAAATATACAAAATATGGCGTCTGGTACAATCAGTACTTGGGAGCGCAACGTAAATGGGATTTTAGCCATGAAAATTGGTGCTTTATGTTTGTTTCCTGGTGCGGTGAAGCGGCAGGAGCACCATCTAATTTCATGCGTAATGCTTACGTCCCTTCTGCGGTTCAATGGTATCAGACGAGAGGCTGCTGGCATTGGCGAGGCAGTTATCGCCCTAAAACAGGCGATTTAGTGATCTTTGACTGGAATGGCGATAAAGTGGTCGATCACATCGGCTTTGTTGAAAGCATTAAGCACAACGATTTGATTACGATTGAAGGCAACAGCAGGAGTCAGGTGCGCCGCGTTAATCGTGGAAATTATCAAACATCGACAGATATTTTTGGCTACGCTGACCCGAGATATTAATTCAAAATAAAACAAGGTATCTAGGAAACATCCTAGACACCTTGTTTTTTTATGAGTTAATAAGTAGAGACAACTATCAATCGGCTTAAGCCATTAACATGCGGAACATTTCTTTAACCTGATCCGGTGTCGCTTCACGCGGATTGCCCGGATAGCAGGCGTCTTTCAACGCGTCAGCTGCGATCTGATCGAGATCTTCTTCGCGGATCTTGTCCGTCGTCTTCGGAATACCGACGTCTTCGCCCAGCTGTTTAACTGCGGTGATAGCGGCATCTTTTGCGGCTTCGGCGTCCATATCATCGATGCCTTCAACGCCCATGGCGCGTCCGACGTCGCGGAGACGGTCGCCGACATAATCGCGGTTGAATTCCATTGAAATCGGCAGGAGCATCGCGCAGGCGACCCCGTGCGGCATATCGTAGTGTGCAGACAGGGTGTGTGCCATGGCGTGGTCAATCCCCAAACCGACGTTGGAGAAGCCCATCCCAGCGATATACTGGCCGAGTGCCATGCCTTCGCGGCCTTCCGGCGTGTTGTCGACGGCACCGCGCAGGTTCTGAGCGATCAGCTTAATGGCTTCCAGATGGAACATGTCGGACAATTCCCAAGCACCCTTTGTGGTGTAGCCTTCGATGGCGTGGGTCAGGGCGTCCATACCGGTTGAAGCGGTTAAGCCCTTCGGCATTGAGGACATCATGTCCGGGTCGATAATAGCGGTTTCCGGAATGTCGTCCGGGCCGACACATACAAATTTTCTTTCTTTTTCGACGTCTGTGATGACGTAATTGATGGTGACTTCAGCAGCAGTACCGGCTGTCGTTGGGACAGCGATGGTCGGCACTGCGTGCTTTTTCATCGGCACTTCCCCTTCGAGGGAACGGACATCTTCGTGTTCCGGGTTATTGATGATGATCCCGATCGCTTTTGCGGTGTCCATGGAAGAGCCGCCGCCGATGGCGATAATGGAATCTGCTTCAGCTTCGCGGAAAGCTGCGACGCCGTCTTGGACGTTTTGAATAGTCGGGTTCGGTTTGATGCCGGAGTATACCGTGTACGCGATACCCGCTTTGTCCAACAGATCGGTGACCTTTGCAGTGACGCCAAATTTGACCAAATCTGGGTCAGAGGTGACGAAAATTTTCTTCCAGCCGTAGCTTTTTACGAGATCCGGAATGACTTCGATTGCGCCGTGTCCGTGGTAGGAAGCGCCATTTAAAATAAAACGATTTGCCATATATTATACCCTCCTCATGCAGCCTTTTAATGAAATTTAAAGGATTGCAATTTGATTTTATCCCATTATAACATCTGTAATCGTTTCTTTCTTGTAGTAAACGGATAAGAAACTGAACATTTTAGTTATTTTGGTCGGATATTATTTTAGGTTGGCCATTTTGGCAGATGATCGAACAAGGGTTTAAAGCGCGGCCGATCGGATTTCCGGCAGACGATAAAGTAATGGACAGACGCTTCGGAATCTGAGATGGGAATGATTTTTCGATTTGACAAATCACGATCCTTCAAAACGTAGTTGGTGCAGAAAGTGGGCAGTGCCGAGGCTGAGGCGATTTCCGTGAAGGTGCGCCGGTCCGTCTGCAGCAGCAAATTGGCGTTGGGAATTTTTTCGTGAACCAAATCGTACCAGAAGCCGACCTTTGAGTACTGCAGAATCGGCACGCCGTCTAAATCGGCAAAGCGCACTTCATCGAAGCCGGCCAGCGGGTGGGCCGGCGGCACCGCGATAAACAGTTTTTCGTGTCCGAAGGGGACCGCAAAAAGCGCATCGTCCTCCGGCATTTCGTGGGTGACAATCAGCTGGAAAAGGTGATTGTCGAAGCCCTTTTGAAGGTCCTCGTCGTTGTGAATTTCCGTTGAAATGGTCATTTGGGAGAAAATGGTCTGGAGCACCGGTGAAATTTCGAGGATCGGAACCGGCGCGCAGGAGCCCAAGGCAATGGTGCGCAGGCTTCGGTCAAAGGCGCGCACCTGCTGAACCAGCTGATTATCCTGATTGACCAGCTGTTCAGCTAAAGTAGCCGCCAGTTTTCCGGTTTCGTTGAGAATCAGGCGGTTTTTCTGGCGGATAAATAATTTGACATCCAGTTCTTCTTCAATTTTTTTCATCGAGCGGGTCAAAGCCGGCTGGGAGATATGAATCTGTTCCGACGCGGCGGACAGTGTGCCGTATTTGGCAAATGCGGCGAGCTGCTCTAATAAGTAAATTTCGATCATGAAGGTCACCTCCTGAGGTTCCAAGCTGTCTGTAAAAAAAATTATTCTAACAAAAGTTTATAAAATTTTCTATAATTTGGGTGCTGTTTATGAAAAAGTGCACACAGTCTATTTATAGAATGCATACAAAATTGCACAATTGGTACCGAAGCCGCTAATTGACTTTTTGGCGCACAGTAAATCCGGAGTATAACTTAGAGTTATACCAACTTCAATCCTAAGCATTGTACATCGACGCGTTGAGACATTAAAATGAAATCAGCAAAGATGAGGTGAAAATCGGGTTTTCTTTTCGTCGACGCGGGGCAAAACCGTGATTCCGTTCTGCACCTCGATGTCGAGCGGTCTCGGGGACAGCGGCACCCAGCTCGCTGGGAGAGCCAAAAATGGCAAATGGCTGAAAGGCAGACGATTCAGCGAACACGCGTCCAAGGCGTCGCTCAGACGATGGGGCAGAGCCCAGACCAAACGGTAATGGATTAGGAAAATACAAATAAGATATAAATCAAATGGAGGAACCAATCATGATAAATTTAACCTTAAACAACGGCGTGGTGATGCCGCAGATGGGATTCGGCGTTTATCAGATTCCAGAAGACCAGACAGCCCAGGCGGTTGTCGACGCGATCGCGTCGGGCTACCGGAAAATCGATACGGCACAGAGCTATTTCAATGAAGCACAGGTCGGCGAAGGCCTCCGCCGCGCGGAAAAGGAACTCGGCGTGAAGCGGGAAGACATTTTTATCACGACGAAAATCTGGCTGTCCAATGAATCAGCAGATTGCGGCGCAGGCCAATATGGAAAAATGGCACGTCCAGCCGGAAGCCTGGGCGCCCTTTGGCGAAGGCAAAAGAGGGATGTTCCAGAACGACATCTTGATCGCAATTGGGAAGAAATACGGCAAATCTCCGGCACAGGTCATCTCGAGATGGCTGATCCAGCGCGGGATTTCAATCAATGCCAAATCCACACACAAGGAAAGAATGCAGCAGAATATCGATATTTTTAATTTTGAGCTGACGGCTGCCGACATGGAGGCTATTTCCGAAATGGACGAGGGCCGCAGCGAAATCATGGATTTTTACGCGCCGGCACAGAGCATCTGCTGACGCAGTGGCGCATTCACGCGTAAATGAAAACTTCTCCTTCTCTTTAATACATCCAATACAAACCGAGACTGGCTGTTCTCCATCAAGCCAGTCTTTTTTATGTGAGCGGCTTTCTCTAAAAATGTGCAGCGATTCATTTCCCTGTGTTATGATAGGGCTAAAACGAAACGAGAGGAAGCACTTATGAAAATCGCAATGGCGCAGATGCGCATGTCGGCAGACATGACCGCTAATTTAAATCGTACACTGGCACACATCGAGGAAGCGGCGGCGCAGGGCGCCGACCTGATTCTCTTTCCGGAAATTCAGCTCAGCCCCTTTTTCCCCAAGCACCCCGGACAGGACGCCTCCCAGTACTGCATGACGATGGACAGCCCGTACCTGAAGGCAGTGCAGGACGCGTGCGCGGCGCACCGCATTTTCGCTTCACCCAATTTTTATATGGCTCTGGACGGCGGGCGCTATGACACGAGCTTTTTGATTGACGACACCGGCGCCATCCTCGGCACGCAGAAGATGGTGCACATCGCGCAGTGCCCGGGATTTTACGAGCAGGATTATTACACGCCGGCGGATGACGGCTTTCAGGTCTTCGAGACGAAGCTTGGGAAAATCGGCATTGTCGTCTGTTTCGATCGGCATTATCCCGAAAGCATCCGGACCGAAGCGCTGAAGGGCGCCGAGTTGATTTTGATTCCGACGGCGAACAATACCGGCGAGCCGGACGAGCTGTTTCAGTGGGAAATTAAGGTGCAGGCCTTTCAGAACAGCGTGTACGCGGCGATGTGCAACCGGGTCGGCACGGAAGACGACATGACCTTTTCCGGCAGATCCATTGTGGCGGGGCCCGACGGCGAAACTTTGGCTCTGGCAGGTGGGGACGAGGCGATGCTGTACGCGGAAATCGAGTTGGAACAGGCCACGGCTCGGCGCCAGGCAAAGCCTTACACAGGGATGAGACGGCCGGAATGGTATGTGTGAGCGTATGGAAAAAAGTGTGGTGATTTTGAGCGCGCTGGCGGCGCTGTCGTGCGTCTACGGTGTGCTGATTCTCAGCATCGCCTCCGGCACGCGGTTTTATTGCGTGTGGTTCGGCATCGGCGCGCTCTTCGCCGCTGCGGCCGTCAGTGTGCACACCGGCGCTTGGGCGCGGATGCCCATCGGTGCACGGATTGCGGTTGACGTGGTACTGTTGGCAGTGGTGGTGAGCATTGTGGCGGTCTGCGCGCTGATCCATACACAGTTTCGCGCGAAGGCGCCGAAGGGGCTGGACGTGATCGTCGTGCTCGGCGCGCAGGTCAAAACGACGGGACCGAGCCGGGTACTGGCTTATCGGCTGGACACGGCAGCGGATTACCTCAAGGCTAATCCAAAGACACAGTGTGTTGTCTCCGGCGGACGCGGCCCGAACGAGCCAGAGACCGAAGCGTCGGCCATGCGCCGTTATTTAATTCAAAAAGGCATTGCGCCGAATCGGATCCAGAGTGAAAGCCGGTCGCAGAATACCGTCGAAAATATCCGATATTCAGCTGAGCTGATCGACATCAAGGGTGACCGCATCGGAATTGTGACGAACAATTTTCACGTCTACCGCGGGCTGAGCCTTGCGAAAAAGGCCGGCTACCGGCACGTGTACGGCATTGCCGCGCCGTCCACACCGCTGTACCTGCCGAACAATATGCTTAGAGAAGTGCTTGGGGTCGTAAAGGATAAAGCGGCGGGGAATATATAAAAGAGCAGGCCATTAACGGTAGAGGACAGCATATGTACATGTATGTTGATGATTTTTTCTAGACAAACAATCGTTTGATAGATAAATTCAGAGAAAGAGGTACACAATGACTGATAAACTAATTGAAATAAAGTACGACGATCTGATCGCTTTTATCCATGGGACGATCACATTTGATGAATTAACGAGTCAATTAGAGGATTTAGAGAATTTGGATGAGATTACATTTATTTGTATTTGTGATAAACCCTACGAAATCAGTCTAATGGATATCCGTGAGGCATTGACCACGCAGATGGCACAGAGGCGGGATGCTTTCGAAATATTATCAGAATGGTGGGACAATTTGTATTGGGTTTTCGGCGATTTGATCCACTTACCAAAAATGATTGGCGAAGACGGAAAAACAATCGATTTTCTCGAAAACGGGTTTGCAGAAGACTTGTTTTTTTACAATTCTGAGAGTGATCTCGCGAAATATGTCGTTGACAGACTTGTTGATCTCGCAAATGACTGTGATTATTATCAGGACAATCAGACGGAATGTTATGAAGCCCTTCAGGATCTCGCAGACATGATCGACAATTTTAAAATTAATCAGGGAAGACCCCACCGCGAATGGATCTGCACCCACGCTCAAAAAGAACGGTTGATCTCAGTGTACAACGAAAATAATTTAGCAGACGCGGAAGAAGATGTACAGCTGCTCTACAAAAAATATCTCGAAGAGTTGGCGGGTGAGGGTAACGCCTACGCGATTCAGACCCTTGGCTACGCGCATTACGGCGACGATCATCCGCTGTATTCTTGCGATTGGGAAAAATCGAGGGATTGCTTTCTCAAATTGATGGAGATCGGCGATGATGATATGCAGGCGCAGTCAGCTAACACGCTCGGATACATTTATTATTATGGTCGATGTAGCGGTGGTGAGCCGCAGTATGATCTGGCATATAAATATTTTTCGCTCGCGGCCTTTTTTGGATATTACGAGGCGACGTACAAAGTCGGGGACATGCTCCGCGACGGCAGGGGCATTTATAAAAACGAAAAGGCAGCTTTCAATCTTTATACCCGGTATTACGAAGACAGCTACAGGGAATTTATCGAGTGCGGTGACGGTGTGCTCAGCGATCTCGCGCTGCGCATCGCGAGTTGCTACCAGCACGGCGTAGGGACTGACCGAGATTTGAGGACAGCCTACGCGTACTATCTGATTGCTCGGGTGGCGATCGATGAGCGGATGCAGCACTCGGATTTCTTCGGCCTCGGTAAAGTCTCGGCCAGCATCCGTTCAGGGCTTTATGAAGTGAAACAAGAACTGGGCGAATATTGTCAGCAAAAGACCTGTGGCGTCGACATTGAGTCCTTTATTCAGAAATTCATGTTTGGGGAATACGCGGAAATGAAAGTCGTCGTTAAAAAGAAAAAGAAGGGGTACAAAATCATCCTTGCGCGGACGCTGGGGAAAGGGAACATCGTCCAGCCGTATCCGTATCTGCTGACACTTCCTTTGATTTCTTACTGCAAAAAAGCCACAGAAACGTCATTTGTTTTAGACCAAAGCGCCAAAGTGGACGTGTGGGCACCAAAGCGGACATTTTACGTTGACCGCATTAAAATCAAGAAAGACGTGATTTGTTTTTATTACCATAAAAAGAAAATGATGAGCGTAGATCAGCTTGTCTGGAATGTGAAAGCGGAGAAGTCACGAGGCGCGAAGAAAACGCATCAATTCGTGAGCGTTCAGTTCGAAGGAAACGAACGAAATTACGATTATATCTGTGACGGATTTGATGTGAAACCGGGCGATTTTGTGACCGTTCCAGGGCGGGACGGAGAGGCCGACGTCAGGGTGATCCGCGTTTTCGAACAGTCTGAAGCTGAAGCGGCGCTCAAAATTAAGCAGTATAAAAAGATTTTGGGCGTAAGGTAAGAGACTCCGTATTTATGACAGATATAGAAGAATGGTATAAAAAGAGCAGATCGTTTCGATGACGGTCTGCTCTTTGACGTTTATGTTATGCTTGCATTTGAGAATTATTCAATTCTGGATCCCATTATAGTTCAGTCTGTTTGCAAAGTATTTTCATTCTATTCGTGGGGCGCTAAATAAAAGTCGCATTGATTTTCAAACAATCTTCATTGTTAATTTTTACATTACATTTATAAGCACATACAAATTATAATCATTTAAAGAATTTACTAAAAACGATTGCAAAAATCAAAATATCGTGATATACTCTGAAAAATTTCAAATCAAAGAGAGTAGCTTAACATGAATTTTTTTAAAAATAAGCACTCTTCTGATACAAATCGTGCGACCAAAGAGCGCACCATGAATCAAAAACACGGCGATGGGATTGTCTTATTAACAGAGAGATTATTGACCGCGGCGATGGATAAACGGGCTTCTGATATCCATATTGAGCCGATCGGGTCAGACACTTTTCGCGTACGTTTTCGGATTGATGGTGCGCTCTTTTTCTACACTTCTTTGTCGTCAGAAGACTACACTAGCATGATTTCGCGAATTAAAATTCTGGCGCAGATGGATATCAGCGACAAACGCTCGGTGCAGGACGGCGCCTTTGTGTTTCACGAGATTCCGATGCGGGTCTCGGTGCTGCCGACGGTGCACGGGGAACACATGGTGATCCGCATTCTCGACAGCCGGTATTACATTCAGGATTTGTCTCGGCTGGGGCTGACGGCAGCGGACATTAGGAAGCTGACGGCGATGGTCAGCCGGCGGGAAGGCTTGATTTTGATCAGCGGCCCGACGGGCTCAGGCAAAACGACGACGCTGTTTTCGATTGCGAACCGTCTGAACCGTGAAGGGGTGCACCTCGTGAGCTTAGAGGAGCCGGCCGAAATTTTGATCCCCGGGGTGACTCAGGTGTCGCTGTCCGGCGTCCGGGATATGGATTTTGAAAAGGGCGTCCGCGCGGTGCTCAGGCAGGATCCCGACGTCATTATCCTCGGCGAGATTCGGGACAGCCGCTCGGCCCACGCGGCCATTCGCGCTGCGGCGACGGGCCACTTGTGCTTTGCGACGATCCACGCGAGAAGCGCCTGGGGCTGCCGGGAGCGGCTTTTGGATTTTGGCGTGCCGGATTACATGGCGGACGATCAGTTAATTGGCATGATGGCGCAGCGGCTGGTTCCGAAGATCTGCCCGAAATGTGGCGAAACCGTCGCGATGAACGCGGCGCAGGCTAAGCGCTTAAACTTGAAACGTCCGGGGAAGCTGCGCGTCGGCAGAGGCTGCCCGGCCTGCCGGCAGACAGGGAAATTCGGGCGCATCGGGCTGTTTGATTTAGTGGATGCAGGGGCGGACACGCCAAATGCGCACAGCCGCCCTTTTCGCAAAAGCGCGGTGGCTCATTTGAAAACCGGGAGTGTGGCTTATGAAGACGTTGACCTTTTCCTTTGAGGCCGCTCAAAACAGGCGGCGGCGGAAATTAAACGACGAGGGATTGGCTGCATTTTGCGGCGAATTAGCGGTGCTCATGAGTTCCGGCCTCGACTTGGTCGAATCTTTAAAAACCTTCTTGGATGGCGAGCCCCGTCGGCCTTTGAAGGCAGGCATCGAATCAGTGGTGCGCGCGATTCAACAAGGCGCACCCTTCAGCGCGGCGATGGCCGATTGCGGGCTGGGCATTCCCCAGCTGATGATCGAAACGCTGCGGGTGGGGGAAACCTCGGGCCGGCTGATTTCAGTGCTGGAGCGTCTGGAAAAGTATTACGACCGGCTGAGCCGGCAGAAAAATAAATTGATTCAAATTATGATTTATCCGGCCATCGTCCTGACGATGGCGATGGCAGTGGTTCGTTATCTGGTCACAAGCGTACTGCCAAACTTGATCGATACCCTCGCCAGTCTCGATCTGTCGATGACGGCGGGGACGCGGATGTTGATCAGCTTAAATGGCGCCGTGGCCGATATACTGTGCGCGCTTGCGGCCGCGCTGATTGCGCTTTGGGTGCTCCATCAGGTTTTGCCGGAGCAGACAGCCTTTCGAAAGGGATTGGACCGTCTGCTGTTAGAATCGCCGCTGTTTGGGCGGATGCGCCGTCTGGAACTTTGGGCGGCCTATTTGGATATGCTGGTGCTGGCGCTGGAAAGCGGCGTCGATTTGATCACCGCATTGGTTGTTTCTGGAAAACCCGTCACCAACGCTTATTTTAAGTCACAGATCGACGGACTGCCCGAGGCGGCGAGCAACGGGCAGCCGCTGTCGGCGGGACTAGCGCAGACGGGCCTGCTCGACAAAGGAGGTGAGCGGCTGATTAAAGTAGGGGAGAAATCAGGGGCGCTGCTGCCCATGCTGAAAAAGGCAGGTGCACGCTGCCGCAAACAGTACGATCGGATGTTCGCGCGGTTTTCAGCCGTGTTGGAACCGGCGCTGATTGTCGTCGTCGGCGTGCTGGTGGGCTGTGTGGTTATTTCGTTTATCAGTCTGCTCTACACCATTTACGGTGGCTACGCAGCGATGATGTAAAGTTCAAAATAAAGGAGGCGACACGATGACTAAATCAAAGCAAATCAAAAAGCGCAGCAATCAAAAGGGATTTACCCTGGCGGAAATGCTGGTTACACTGATTATCATCGGGGTGTTGGCCGGCGTGATGATTGTCGCGGTGCCGCAGATCGTCAACCGATCGAGGACCCAGGTTGACAAGGCCAACGCTAAGCAGGTGACCTCGGCGGTCACCCTGTACGAAGCCGATCAGGGTGCGCTGCCGACTGTCACGGCAGCATCCAATACGAATGCCGCGTACGATGAAGTCGTTCAGCTTTTGATTACCAACAAATACCTCAAGAAGGAAGCAGATAATGATTACAGCGCGAAGGCAAAGGACAAGGTCTTCGTCTACGACAAGGTTGAAGGTGTGGTGTCTGTCGCGGATAAAGAATAACCGGGGCATGACCCTGGCGGAAATGCTCGTCGTGCTGATTTTGATCGGTCTGTTGAGCGGCGGCGTGGCCGTCATCGGGACGGCCGGTGTCCAGATGGCGAACCGGGAAGCCTTCGACGCGGAGTGTGAAGCGCTGAAGGATGCCCTCAACGACGCGCGGGACCGAGCGTTGATGCAGGACGCTAATCGAGGGGTCATTGTGGAGATCTTCTACAATAGGTACGAGATTAAGACTTGGGATGACCAGAAAGAAAAGTTTTACTCCAAATACGTGTATTTTGAGAAAATGCAAGCTTCTTTCGCTAATGGAACTATTGACACAAGGAGATATATTCGCGTTCAATTTTTACCAACGGGCACCATTAACAAGGGACAAACAATCCTATTAAGAGGTCCGGGACAGCTGAAGCGCAATTTGGTGCTTCAGCCGGTCACGGGCCGGATTCGGCTGTCGGATTGACGGGAGGCAGCGGATGATAAAATGCGTGAGAAAAAAGATGGCCTCTCAGCGTGGCATCACGCTGGTCGACAGCTTGGTTGCGATTATGATCGTGGCGCTGTTGTCTGTGCTGATGATCTCACTGCTGGGCAATCTGGCCATTTTGAAAAACGCGTCAGCCGGCCTCAACGCCCAAGGACGGGGACTGCCTAAAGCCTATCATCGGGCGGCATCGGCTGTCGCGGCGATGAACCATCCGGACGTCGCGGCGGCCAATGCGCGGCTGCGGGACGTCGCCGAGGACATATCGGACGACCGGATCACCTATCGGTTCAACGTGACCGGAAGAACCGGCAGCCGTTACGATGTGGACATCACGGTCGCGCCAAAGGGCATGCGTTCAGAAACCTATCAGGAAGTGATTTATGCGGCATCGACTTCAGCTGAAACAGACGAAAATACAGAGTCAGCGCGGGATGACGCTGATTGAGCTTTTGGTGACATTGGCCATCATCGGCTTGGCAGCCGGACTGCTGCCGAGTTTTGCCGCCATTTCGACGAAAATACCGAAGGCCGGATCGGCCCGTTCCCACGTTCAGGAGTTCAGACACGTCCATCTGTTTATCGAAAAGACGATCCGTTCGGCGGATACCGTCGTCATCGACGGGGATGATGTCTACGTGCAGGACATGGAAACCCCACTGTATTATGATTTGTACACATTGAGACAAGAAACACATATCTTGTATCGGGACAAATACTACAATAACTTTGTCCCCCTCGACAACGGCTCCCGCAGTCAGCTGGACGCGGAAGTCGTTGATTTTGAATTGGCGCCGGAGTGGCAGGGCGATACGCCGAACGGCAGATTTAGACTCAAAATGCAGTACGCTGGAGATCCCAATGTTTATGAAACAGAAATTTACGCGCCAAAGCACGCGCAGAGCGTCACAGTCAGAACGCCGTGAACACAATCGGTATAGGCGGCTCAACCAGCGGGGGACGGTGCTGCCGCTGGTTCTCGTGGTGATGATGCTCGCCGTCGTGCCACTCCTGTCGCTCTTTTCCTTTCACGGGCAGGAGCTTCAGACGGCGGCCCGTTATCGGGATCACGAGGCGTGCCTCGTGCTGCTGGACTCCGGCGTCGCCCAATGTAAGAGCCAGATCGAGGAGAATGCCGCTTATACCGGCGAAACCCTGACGCAAAAACGGGGCAGGGTGACAATTGAGGTCGATCAGCTCAACGATACCAGCTGGTTCTTCACCTGTGTGGCGCGCTGCGGCAAGGCTCAGGCCACACAGAAGGGGACGATCACCCTTCAAAATGGCTGCGCGGAAGTGACCGGCAAATCAACCAGATAGTGCTTTTTCTTTTTCCTTTTTTGTGGTAAACTATCCCAATAAATTAAATGGTCAATCAACTATAAAGCAACTTTTAAGCTGTAAGTTTAAATTATAGATTTCGCATCTTGCGACAAGAAAGGAAACGATTATGTGTGGCATTATCGGTTATACCGGAAAATTAGAGGTTCAAAATGTTTTGATCAACGGCCTTTCACGCTTGGAATACCGCGGCTATGACAGCGCCGGCATTGCTTATTTCCGTGAAAATCAGCCGCATATTTCACTAAGAAAGACAGCGGGCAAGGTGAAGGACCTGCGCGCGGTCTGTGACAAAGTGAACCCGTCGACCTGCGGCATCGGCCATACGCGCTGGGCAACTCACGGCGGTGTCTCGACTGCCAATGCCCATCCACACCGCGTCGGTAAGGTCGCGCTGATTCATAACGGCATCATTGAAAACTACGCGGCGATCACCAATAAATTCAATTTGGCGGATGAGCTCCAGTCCGAAACAGACACAGAAGTCGGGGCTGCACTGCTCAATCATTTTTACGAAGAAACCCACGATCCGAAGGAAACGATTCGCAAAGCCGTCGCTGAAATCAAGGGCTCTTTCGCCTTTGGCATTTTGTTCGAAGATCATCCGGGGGAAATCTACGCGGTGCGCAACGTCAGCCCAATGGTCGCGTCCTACGATCCAGAAATCGGCGCGTTTATCGCCTCAGACGTTACGGCCTTTATCGAACACACCAACCGCTATTTCGTCGTACCGGAATACACGATCGCATCCCTCTCGCCGGAAGGCATTGCCCTCGAGGATCTCGAAGGCCACCCGGTGACGCCGGAAATCATGACGGTGGACTGGGACCTGACGGCGGCGGAAAAGGACGGCTACCCGCACTTTATGATCAAGGAAATCCACGAACAGCCGGCCGCGATTACGCGGACCATCACGCCGAGAATTAAGAACGATTTACCGGATTTCTCCGGTGATCAGGTGCCGGACGACTTCTTCAAAGGCGCAGAAAACGTCACGATTGTCGCTTGCGGCACCGCGATGTACGCCGGTATGGTCGGCGCGGAATTCATCCAGAATCATCTAAAAATGCCGGTGACGGTTTCGATCGCGTCGGAATTCAGATATTCTCAGCCGGTCATCGACAAAAATTCTATCGTCATCGTCGTCTCTCAGTCCGGCGAAACCATCGACACCTTCGAAGCGCTGAAGCTGGCGAAGCAGTACACTGACCGGACGCTGTCGATTGTCAACGTCAAGGAATCGTCGATTGCCAGAGAAAGCCATTACGTCGTCTACACCCACGCGGGTCCGGAAATCGCGGTGGCCTCGACGAAGGCCTACACGGTTCAGGTCGCGACGATGTACCTCCTCGGCTTTAAGCTCGGCCTTGCGACAGGCCGCCTGACCGAAGACGAAGCGAGAGAAAAGGTACAGGCGCTCAAGGCTATCCCGGGCCACATCGAAGAAGTGCTGCAATACGAAAACCAGATCAAGGAATTGACCAGCCGAATGGTCAACGCCCAGGACGCGTTCTACATCGGCCGCGGTCTGGACTACCGCGTGGCGATGGAAGGGGCGCTGAAGCTCAAGGAAATTTCGTACATTCACGCGGAAGCCTACGCAGCAGGTGAACTTAAGCACGGGACGATTTCGCTGATCGAAGAAGGCGTGCCGGTGATCGCCATCGCCAACCAGCAGAGGGTTTACGAAAAGGTTATTTCCAATATTCGGGAAGTCAAAGCGCGGAATGCCTTTGTCATTCTGATCTCAAAGGACAAGGAAATCAACGACCCGACGATCTGCAACGTCCACCTGTCGATTCCAGACGTGCCCGACGACTTGACTGTCTTTGAAACCGCCGTGATCTGCCAGCTGATCGGTTATTACACCTCCGTCGGCAAAGGCCTCGACCCGGATCAGCCGCGCAACTTGGCTAAATCGGTGACGGTTGAATAATTAAATAGATTAAAAATCAATTAAAACGCCAACGCTCGAATCTTCGGATTCGGGCGTTTTTTTGATGTCAAATTTATACAAAAGACGTTTTGATCTTGCCTGAAAATGTTTAACATGGGAAATATAATAAAAATAAGACTGCAAAAGATAGACAAAGAAAAGGGAGCAGTACAAAGTAGGAGGAAAAAGAATGGCTGTGAAGAAAATGTGTCGAGACGCGGATCCCGTATTGGAAAAGAATATTCGCGAGCTGAAAGGATGCGAAACGGCCCACGAACGCATGGCGTATCAAACCAATAAATGCGGATACGGGCTGGATGGCGTGTGCTGCAAATTGTGCAGCAACGGCCCCTGCCGGCTTTCTTATACGCGGCCGCGCGGCGTCTGCGGTGCAGACGCGGACACGATTGCGGCACGCAATTTCACCAGACAGATTGCGGCAGGGTCGGCCTGTTACCTGCATGTTGTGGAAAACGCGGCGAAACAGCTGAAGAAAATTGGGCAGACGCACGGCAAAATCAAAAACGAAACCGCTCTGGACAATCTGTGCGACAAGTTTGAGATTCAGGACGGTGATTCATGGGCAAAATGCGAAGCGGTCGCCGACGCGGTACTGACGGATCTCAACAGACCGGTGGATGACCACATGACGCTGGTCTCCAAAATTGCGTATCCGATGCGGGTAGACAATTGGCGCAGGCTGGGCATCATGCCGGGCGGTGCGAAGGACGAAGTCTTTCAGGCGTTAATCAAAACCTCGACCAATTTAAATTCAGATCCGATGGATTTGCTGGTCCACGCGATGCGCATGGGAATCGGCACCGGCGTGTACGGATTGGTTCTGACCAATTTGATCAACGATGTGATCATGGGCGGCAGTGAAATCGCCTTTGAACCGGTCGGCATGCGCGTGATCGACCCGACCGCGATTAACATCATGGTTACAGGGCATCAGCACGCATTCTTTGAAACTTTAGACGAAACGCTGGGCAAACCTGAAATTCAGAAGATGGCGCAGATGGTCGGCGCCAGCGGCATTCGTTTGGTGGGCTGCACCTGCGTCGGTCAAGATTTCCAGATGCGTTCGAAATCCATGAGCGATGCCTTCTGCGGCCACGCGGGCAATAATTACACCAGCGAAGCGGTTTTAATGACTGGGTGCGTCGATATGGTCGTGTCCGAATTCAACTGCACGCTTCCGGGGATTGAACCGATCTGTGAAAAGCTGAACATTCCGCAGCTGTGTATCGACCCGGTGGCAAAAAAAGCCACCGCGGAAATGGATGTGTACACCTACGAAAAGCGCAATGAAATTACTGGGCGCATCATTTCGACAGCCATCAAAGCGTATCAAGACCGCCATGGCGCGGGCCGTGACAATCCGATGAAGGCCCACGGCTACGCCGAATCCATCACAGGGGTCACCGAAGTGACGCTGAAGGATTTCCTCGGCGGCAATTATCAGGCGCTTATTAAATTGATCGCGGAAGGAACAATCAAAGGGATCGCCTGTGTGGTAGGCTGCTCGAATCTGCGAGCAGGCGGACACGATGTTTTGACTGTCGATTTGGTAAAAGAACTCATTAAACGGAATATTTTGGTTCTGTCTGCAGGCTGCACCTGCGGCGGACTGGAAAACACAGGATTGATGACCCGCGAAGCGGCAGAGCTGGCCGGGCCGGGGCTCAAAGCCGTCTGTAAACAGCTGGGCATTCCGCCGGTATTGAATTTTGGCCCGTGTCTGGCTATTGGCCGGATGGAATTGGTTGCCGGCGATATTGCCCGGGAAATGAACGTCGATATCCCACAGCTGCCGCTGGTGTTCTCCGCACCGCAGTGGCTCGAAGAACAAGCTTTGGCTGACGGAGTCTTCGCACTGGATTTAGGGCTGCCCCTCCATTTGGGCTTGGCGCCCTTTGTAACCGGCAGCAGCGTCATTGTCGAAACGCTGACTGAAGGCTTAAAATCCATGACCGGCGGGCAGCTGATCATCGAACCAGATGCGGCCATTGCGGCGGCAGAGCTGGACGCCATTATCGATGATAAGAGAAAGGGGCTGAACCTCTGATGCATGAACCTTACGTTTACGTGGCACCGGACAATCCGGCCATTGTGAAAAATAACGATTTGTGTACGTCCTGCGGGCACTGCTACGCGGTTTGTGAGGAAGCGAACGGCGTCGCAGGCAGGGAAAAGGTAGCCTGTCTGAATTGCGGACAGTGCGCGGCGGCCTGCCCGGAACAGGCGATTACGCCGAAAAATGATGTCCCTCTGGTCGAAGCGGCGGTCAACGATCCAGAAAAAATCGTGGTGTTTTCCACGTCGCCCTCTGTCCGAGTCGGTTTGGGTGATGCCTTTGGCCGCTTGGATGGGCAGTATGTTGAAGACAAAATGGTCGCGGCGCTGCGCGCCCTTGGCGGCGATTACGTCCTCGACGTCACCTTCAGCGCAGATTTGACGATCGTGGAAGAAGGCACGGAGCTGCTCAGCCGGATTTTAGATCAAAGCGGTCCGCTGCCGCAGTTTACCAGCTGCTGCCCGGCGTGGGTCAAATACGCTGAAACCTTTCATCCGGAGATTCTGCCCAATATCTCGTCGGCGAAGAGCCCGATCGGGATGCAGGGCGCCTTGGTGAAAACCTACTTTGCCTTTCAAAATCAAATCGATCCGCAGAACATCGTGCACGTGGCGGTGACACCGTGTACCGCGAAAAAATTTGAAATTTCGAGACCGGAGCTCAACGCGGCGGGTGCAGCGGGCTGCTGCCCTCAGATGCGGGACGTGGATTACGTCATTACGACAAAGGAACTGGCCTGGTGGATGAAGAAAAAGGGCGTCGATTACGACGCGCTCCAGCCGTCGCCCTTCGATTCGCTTCTGGGCAAGGGCACGGGCGCCGGTGTGATTTTCGGCAATACCGGCGGCGTCATGGAAGCGGCACTGCGCGCCGCGTATACACTGCTGGAAAAGAAACCGGCACCGGATACCCTGCTCGATTTTGAACCCGTTCGGGGATTGAGCGGAATAAAGAGCGCAGAAGTGACCATTGCGGGCAAGACGATTAAAACGGCGGTTGCCTTTGGTACGGCCAACGCCGAAAAATTGATTGAAAGCGAAGCCTTCAACCACTTTCATTTCATCGAAGTGATGACCTGCCCGGGTGGATGCATCAGCGGCGCGGGGCAGCCTCAAGGGCACATCATTCCGCCGCCGGACAGTTTGAGGAAAAAACGCATGCGCAGCTTGTATCGGGAGGACGAAAGATTGACGCGCAGAAATTCTCTTGACAACCCCGAGGTTCAAGAATTGTATCGGGAATTTCTAAAGACACCGGGCAGCGAATTGGCAAGGTTTCTGCTGCACACCCGCTACCACGCCCGTTAAGCGGCTGAGCGTTTTGGCGCAAATCAAACATCTAGAGGAGAAAGCATGAGTAAAAAAATATTAATGTTGGCCGGCGACTTCACAGAGGATTACGAGGTCATGGTGCCGTATCAGGCGCTGCTGGTCTGCGGGTTCGATGTCGACGTCGTCTGCCCGGGAAAACAAAAGGGGGACACGATCAAAACCGCGGTCCACGATTTTTTAGGGGATCAGACCTATACCGAAAAGCCGGGCCATTTGTTTACCCTTAACGCGTCCTTTGATACGGCAGATTTTTCAGATTACGACGGGCTGTATCTGACCGGCGGGAGATCGCCGGAATACCTCAGGACGATTCCGAGAGTCGTTGAAATGGTCCAATATTTCATGACCAACAAGCTGCCGGTTGCGGCCATTTGTCACGGCGTTCAGATTTTGGCTGTGGCAGATTGCTTAAAGGGAAGAAAACTGACTGCCTATCCGGCAGTCGGGCCTGAAGTGGTGCTGGCGGGCGGTGAATACATTGAATTGCCGCCGGATCAGGCCATGACAGATGGCAATTTAGTGACGGCACCGGCGTGGCCGGGCAATGTCGCGATTTTAAAACAGTTTATTGCGAAATTTGGAAAATAAAAAGAGGATAGAGGCCACAATGGAAACAAAACCAACCATGTCAAAAGCAATGTTCATCCAGGTAATGACCGCCAATGGAAAGTCTGAAGACGAAGTGAATCGGGCGGTCCGCCTGATCGAAAGTCTGCACGCAAACGACCCGAGTATCGGTCAAGATGAGCCGGTGAATTACGCCGCCTTTTTTGAAGGCGTTGAAGTTTTCAGCACTGAAGCGTGAAATTTAAAATTACATTTTTTTGGTTTGCTCTGTATTATTAGGCAACACGTAAATTGACCTATAATGAAATCGTAAGCACTGCTGGTGTGTGTGAAACAGTGCGACGCAATAAAAATGATATGAAAGCTTATAGAGGAGGCTATTATGGGAATTGCTAAAGGATTCACCGAACCGACCGATCGAGTCAAACGACTAAAACAGCGTATTATCGACGCGACGCCAACCGTCGAAGCGGATCGTGCGGAACTGGTTACAGAAGCGTACCGCGCACACGAAAAAGAAGCGCCGGTCATGCGGATTGCACACGCGAATGAACATATTTTAAACAATATTCCAATTACGATTCGCCCGGACGAACTGATTGTCGGGTCTGCGACGTTAACAGACCGCGGCTGCCAGCTCTTCCCGGAATATTCCTACGATTGGGTAGCGGCTGAATTCGATACGATGGCCACACGTAAATGCGACCCATTTGAAATTCCAGAAGATACCAAGCACCGCTTGGAAAAAGTTTTTGAATATTGGCCGGGCAGAACCAACTCCGAACTGGCCAGCTCACTGATGTCCGACACCTGCCAGAAATGCCAGGATCTCGGTGTCTTCACCGTTGGGAACTATTACTACAACGGGATCGGCCACGTCTGCGTCGATTACGGCAAAGTTTTAAGAGTCGGCTTCAGCGGCATCATCAAAGAAGCAGCTGAAAAGAAAGCAGCCCTCGATCCCAACGATCCGGCGACCATCAAAAAACGCCAGTTCTACGATGCCGTCATCATCACCTACAACGCATGTATCAATTACGCCCATCGTTACGCTGAAATGGCCCTCGATATGGCGAAGAAGGAAATCAATCCGCAGCGCCAGAAAGAACTTCTGGTCATCGCGCAGAACTGCCAGAACGTACCGGAAAAACCGGCATCCAACTTCTGGGAAGCCTGCCAGTCCTTCTGGTTTGTCCAATTGATTATGCAGATCGAATCTTCCGGTCACTCCATCTCACCGGGACGTTTCGACCAGTATATGTATCCGTACTACAAGAACGATGCCAACATGACCCGCGATTTCGCGCAGGAATTGGTTGACTGCATCTTCATCAAACTCAACGACTTAAACAAAACCCGTGACGCGGTGTCCGACGAATTGTTCGCGGGCTACGCGATTTTCCAGAACATGTGCGCCGGCGGCCAGACCCCTGAAGGTCTTGACGCAACCAACGACGTTTCCTACATGCAGCTGGATGCCATCGCCCACACCGGTCTGCCGCAGCCATCCATGTCCATCCGTTACTGGGACGGCACGCCAGACGAATTCTTATACCGCGCATGCGAAGTGGTCCGCTTAGGACACGGCCTGCCGGCGATGTACAACGACGAAGTCGCCATCCCAATGCTCGAAAACGACGGTGTGTCACTGGAAGATGCCCGTGACTGGCTGCCAATCGGATGCGTTGAACCGCAGCCGCAGCACAAGACAGACGGCTGGCACGATGCCGCATTCTTCAACTGCTGCAAGGTTTTGGATATCACGATGCACAACGGCCGCTGCCGCGGCGAACAGCTCGGGCCAAAGACCGGCGAAATGACCGACTTCAAGACCTTTGAAGATTTTGTCGCAGCTTACGAAGAACAGATGAAATTCTTCATCGATTATTTGGTCGAAGCCGACAACTGCGTCGACTACGCCCACATGATGAACATGACCCTGCCGTTCGAATCCGCCTTGGTTGACGGCTGTATGGACAAGGGCGCAACCGTTCAGGAAGGTGCCGCGATCTACAACTTCACCGGGCCGCAGGCCTTCGGGACCGCTGACGTCATCGACTCTTTCGTCGCAGTCAAGAAGAACATCTTCGACGACAAGACCATGACCATGGCTGACATGATGGAAGCCGTCGACAACAACTTCGGTTACGCCGTCGATCCGTCTGGCGCACCGAGCGGCGCAGACCGCAGTCAGGTTTCCCCGAGCGGCGGCGCAGGCAGCGCCACTTCAACAGCTGGCCGTTCCGCGATGGAACAGAAGATCTGGGATGTCGTCCAGTCTGTCCTCAAGGGCAGCAGCAATGTCGACATCGCGTCGATCGCAGAATCGGCATCCGCTTCATCCGCACCGTGCGGCGAAGGCTGCAAGAAGAACCCGACCGCAGCAGATTTGGCAAAATGGGAAAAGATCCATCAGCTGCTGCTTAACTCACCGCACTTCGGGAACGATATTCCAGAAGTCGACTTGCTTGGACGCCGGATCACGAAGATCTACTCCAGCAACGTCCACGGCAAGAAGAACCCGCGTGGCGGGATTTACCACGCAGGCTGCTACACCGTTTCAGCCAACGTTGGGATGGGCCGCGCTGTCGACGCACTGCCAGATGGCCGTTTAGCACAGACCGCATTGTCCGACAACATTTCACCGCGTCATGGCTGTGATGTCAGCGGACCGACCGCAGCTAACGCATCATCCGCAACCATCGATGCCCTCGACTTCGGTAATGGGACCTTGTTGAACCAGAAACTCTTACCGTCAGCCGTTGCAGGCGATGAAGGTCTGAAACGCTTCGCGGCATTGGTCAGAGCATACTTTGATCACAAGGGCTATCACATTCAGTTCAACATCGTCGACCGTGCAACTCTGCTCGAAGCGCAGAAACATCCGGAACAGCACAAAGACTTGATCGTCCGTGTCGCCGGTTACTCCGCACAGTTCGTCGTTCTGGCTAAAGACGTTCAGGATGACATCATCGCGAGAACTGAACAGACATTCGAATAATAATAATCTAAACGGAAGGAGAAGCCGCGTTGCTTGCAGATGATAATATCAATTATGGGATGGAAGGCAGTGTCTTCAACATCCAGCGATTTTCTCTCAACGACGGCCCGGGCATCCGAACGATCGTATTTTTGAAAGGATGCCCGCTGAGATGCCTGTGGTGCTGCAACCCGGAATCTCAGAAGCTTCAGCCCGTTGTTTTGTATCAAGCTGAAAACTGCATTCACTGCGGCTCGTGTTTAAAGGTTTGTCCGGTGCCGGGGGCCCTGTCGCCGGACAATCCGCATTTTATCGATTACGATAAGTGCAACGGCTGTGGCGAATGCGCAGCTGTCTGTCCGGCGGACGCCCTGGTTCAGAAGGGGAAAAAGATGACCGTCCAGCAGGTGATCCGGGAAGTCAAAAAAGACGCCAGTTATTACCGGAGAACCAACGGCGGCATGACCCTGTCGGGCGGGGAACCGCTGATGCAGTACAAATTCGCGGCGGAACTGCTCAAGGCTGCAAAGGATCAGGGGTGGAACACCACGATTGAAACGACGGGTTACACGACCAACGAGGAAGCGCTGGATCTGGTGCTGCCTCATGTTGATTTGGCATTACTCGACGCGAAAGCACCCAATGACGAGATTCACAAGAAATTCACCAACGTCAGCAATCAAGTCATAAGAAAAAATGCGGCGCGCATCGCGCGGGAGGCAGGCGAAACCATTATTCGCGTGCCGACGATTCCGGGCGTCAACGCAGACGATCAAACCATCGCGGAAATTATCGAATACGCGAAATCGCTGCAGGGCGTCCACGAAATACATTTGCTGCCCTACCATACTTTAGGCGAAAACAAATACGAGCTGCTGGGTATTCCTTACCGGATGCCAGAGACCAAAACCCCTTCTCGGGAAACGATGAATCATTTCAAAGACATGGTCGAAGCGGCAGGCCTGAAGTGCAAAATCGGCGGTTAATACAAAAGATGGTTGATTAAAACAAGGTTAAATAGCCAAATATTAAGGTTGAATCGGCGGTCGATAAATCGATTGCCGTTCAATAATCAAAACAAACGACAAGACAAATTATCTATCAGGCTGCGTCACAATGTGGGGTGACGCGGCCGAAATACGAGCTTTCAGAGCCCATTCTTTTTGATCTCAGGATGTCTTGATCGGTTTTGATTTCAGGGTCCGATTTTCGGGCCCTATTTTTATAAGTAGACAAGCCATTCGAACAACGATGATACAAAGAAATTCAGAAAGGAAAACAATGGATGCGATAGGACAAATTGTCTGCGCTTCAGGACAAGCCTACACGGCGTACAGACAATGCACACTTAAAGATAGGAAAAGAACGATCGAAGCCGTTCGGAAAGGGCTGAAGGGCGCCGTGATGAATCTCGCGGAAATGGCCTGTCGTGAAACCGGCATGGGGCATTCCGTGGACAAGGCGAGAAAAATTGCGCTGGCCGTCGACAAGACGCCAGGGGTCGAGGATTTGCAGACAGAGGTGCTCACCAATGACGACGGCATCGTCTTGACTGAGCTTTCATCCTGCGGCGTTATCGCCGCGGTTCACCCGTGCACTAATCCCATCGCGGTATTGATCAACACGACGATTTCGGCCTTGGCGGCGGGCAACGCCATCATCCACTGCCCTCATCCGAGAGCGTTCCACAGCAGTCAGACGGCGGTTGAATTGATCAACGCGAGCATTAAAGAAGCGATTGGTATCGATCATTTGGTCTCGATGCTGCCGACGACAGGTCATCACGTCTGTGAACAGCTGATGAATCATCCCGATGTGGACATGATTGTCGTGACGGGCTCGAGTACAGCGGTCAGCGCGGCTTTTCGTGCCGACAAAAAGGTCATCGGCGCGGGACCGGCCAATCCGCCGGTCATCGTCGACGAAACGGCGGATCTCGACCGCGCGGCGTCGGCTATCGCGGAATCCGCGGCCTTTGATTACAATTTGATGTGCGTGTCGGAAAAAGCCATCGTGACGCTGGACTGCGTCGCGGAGCCGCTTTTGACCGCTTTCGCGAGAGTGGGCGTTCAGGTGCTTGACAGCAAAGACATGGAAAAGGTAGAGCGCCTGATGTTCAATGCCGACGGCGACGTGGCCAGACGGTACGAAGGCCGGCCCTTGAAAGAAATCTTGGACCGCGCGGGCGTCGTGTACCATTATCCGGCGAAGCTTGCGGTGGGCGAGGCCCGTCTGAACGATCTGCTCGTGATGAAAGAGGTCAAGATACCGATTGTGCCAATGGTTCGGATGCCGGACTTTAAATCGGCGCTGACCGCGGCATCGCAGGTTGAACAAAATTACCATCACACAGCTGGGATTCACAGCCGCAGCATCGAACGCTTAGATGAAGCGGCGAGAGCGATGCGGACGGCTATTTTTGTCAAAAACGCGCCGTTCATTTCGTCGATTGGCTTCGGCGTGGACGTGCCCTGCGCCTTCTCCATCGCGTCTCAGACCGGTGAAGGGCCGATTTCGGCAAGACATTTCACTCACCGCAGACGCTGTGTGTTGTCGGAGGCGTTTCAAATAAAGTAATTGAAAAATAAAACACTATAATTTGAATAGTCAAACAATTATGTGTTGAAATTTTCTCATTTTTTTCTTAAAATAGGAAAAAAAGAAACAATTTGAGAGAAAAGAGGACGGAACATGTCGGAATTTGAAAAATGGGCGGGATCGGACGAATTTAAACAAATTCAGCAGACCTTTCAACAAGCAACTGGTGCCGCCTGCCGCTTGATCGACTACAAGGGGCGCGCGCTGGCGCCGGAAAACGAGGGTGCCCCGATTTTGAGGGAAAGCGAAAATTGGCGCGAGATCAAAAAGACGCTTGAAAAATCAGCTCGAGAAGCCAGCATTCAGGCGGTGACCGACGGGGACGTGCTCATTTACCGGACTTTGAAGCAATTGACTTTTTTTGTGGTCCCCTTTGAGAAGGATGGCGAGTACCTCGGCGCCGTTCAGGGTGGGCCGGTGCGCGTCGAGCGCGGCCTGGACGGCTTTGCGGATTATGACAAGGACCTGGATAAAAAGGCTGAGACGTTCTGCAAGGTCAATCAGATGCTGATCGATGCGATGCCAGTTTTTACTGCAGTGCAGTTAAAGGGTGCGGCTGAATTGGTCAAAATGTGGCTCGGCAAGCGCATCGATTTGGAAAATCAGCTGGATCAGCAGAGGGCGCACGCCAAACAGGACGCCACCATCATCGAGCAGCAGTACCGGAAAATTGAGGCCTACGAGAGAAAGGACAGTCAGCCTCGGGAGGAAAATCTCGAAAACCGGCTGAACATGCATTTCTGGTTCAATTCTCTGACCTCTGCCGCGAATCTGGCGATCATCGAGGGCGCGATGCGGACCAACGAGATGATTACGCTGATTTCCGATTTCCTTAGAGATACGCTGTTTGAGCACGACACCTACTGGACGGTTGCGCAGGAGACCGAGGCGGTGGAATGCTATCTGCACATTCAGGGGGTGCGCTTCGGCGACCGCATTCAGTACAAAATCGACGTGCCGCGGAATATGATGAAGTGCAGAGTTCCGAGAATGATGCTCGTGCCTTTTGTCGAACACAGCACCATCGGGCTGGTCAATCAGAATCAGGACGGACAGATCCTTGTGCGCATTTCCCAAGAATCCGGCCAGCTGATCTGCGAGATCGAGGACAATGTGGTGCCTGAGGAAGTGGCCGAGCTGCCGACGGAAGCGAAAAAGCATTACTCGGTGGAAGCCAACATTGAAGCTGTCCGCGACAAGCTGGGCCGGATTTACGGCACGGGCTATCACATCGCCCGCACCACAGAGGACGGCCTTAACCGCCTCGTGATCAGCATTCCGGAAGGAGGCCGCAGCGATGTATGAGGTGCTCATTGTCGATGACGAGCCGCTGATGCGCGAGGCCCTCGAGCAGATGATCGGCATGGTCGACGGGTTTGAAGTCTGCACCGTTGCCAAAACAGGGACAGAAGCAGTCGAGAAGGTGAAGGACTTTCGGCCGGATATCGTCTTTATGGACGTGGTAATGCCGGACGAAAACGGCATTCAGGCCGCCAAGAAGATCCGTGAGGCACTGCCCCACGTGACGATTTACCTCGTTTCCGCCTACAATACTTTTGATTTCGCGAAGGAGGCTGTGCACATCGGCGTCGACGAATACCTGCTCAAGCCGCTGAGCTTTTCGCGGGTCAAGCGGCTGCTGGAAAACTTCCGCGGGCTGAAGCAGCGCCGCAACGCCACCTTCGATAAAATCTGCGGCATTGTGGACAGCAGCGATTACGCCGCGATGTATTACGCGCTGCCCGAGCTGATCGACAATATCAAGCAGGAAAGCTGGGACGCGACAGACGAAATCATCGACTATTATTACACGATTGAAAACAAATTGTTCGCCCAGTACGGCTGTCTCGAAGAGACCAATTACGTCAATCGACCGGCGGGGAAGATGCTGCCGGTTGAGCGCTGGCTGGAATTCAGGCTCTACGCGACCTTGGATTTGATTTTCAGGCACAAGGCCATTGCCCTTTACCCGGTGATGAAAAAATCTTTCCTATATATAGATGAACACATCGGCGAGAACATCGGCCTCAGAGAGGTGCGGGAAAACAGCGGGCTTTCCCAGGGCTACCTCAGCCGGATTTTCAAGAAAACCCTCGGCATCTCCGTGATGACGTACATCCACCTGTGCCGCATGATGCAGGCCAAGTGGTATTTCTGCGTCACCAGCGACAGCGTCACCGACGTTGCCTATCGGCTGGGCTACAACGAAAGCTCTTATTTCAGCAAGCTCTTTAAGAAATACGAAAAGATGACCATTTCAGCCTACAAGAAAATGGTTCGGGAAGAAAAGAAGAAGGCGCAAGCCAAGTACAATAAAAGTGATAAAAAATGAAAAGAACAGCAGAATCAGTTACAGAAGGCCATCCGGATAAGCTCTGCGACCAGATTGCGGACGGCATTGTCGACGCCTGTCTCGCGGCCGATCCGGAGAGCCACACCGCCATCGAGGTGATGGCGTCAAAAAATATGCTCTTTCTGGCGGGAGAAATTTCGCCGGCGCTTCTTTCGAGCGGCGCAATCCAAATTGAGGCGATCGCGAGAAAGACGGCGGCGGAGATCGGCTATACCTCAGAGGACGTCGGGCTCGACGCGGAAAACTGCATCGTCATGACCAACGTCAACGCCCAGTCCGCTGACATCAACGCGGCGGTTTCCAAAGAGGATACGATTGAAACGGCGAAGTGGGTCGGCGGCAAGGTCCGCTGCAAATGGCTGCCGCCGGAGGACAGAGCACCCGGCGAGCATTACAAGGTCCGCCACGTCGGCGCCGGCGATCAGGGGATTATGTACGGCTACGCGACCGACGAGACCAAGACGCTTATGCCGCTGCCCTTTGTGCTGGCGACGGCGCTGTCGAAGCGTCTGACGGCGGTCCGCAAGGACGGCACCCTGCCCTGGCTGCGCCCCGACGGCAAGTCTCAGGTGACCCTCGACGGCCAAAACCGGGTCAAATCGATTGTCCTGTCGGCGCAGCATGATCCGGCGATCGAGCTGCAGGCATTGCAGCAGGCTTTGGTGCGGCACGTGGTGGTACCGGTTTTTGAAGCGACGATCGGCGCCGATCAAATCACGGCGGACACGCAGCTGCACATCAATCCGTCGGGCCGGTTCGTCATTGGCGGGCCCTTGGGCGACACTGGGCTGACCGGGCGCAAGCTGATGGTGGACACCTACGGCGGGGCCTGCCACCACGGCGGCGGTGCCTTTTCTGGCAAAGACCCGACCAAGGTGGACCGCTCTGGCGCGTACATGGCGCGGTATCTGGCGAAGAACGTCGTCGCCTGCGGACTGGCGAAGCGCTGTGAGGTGGCGCTGGCCTACGCCATTGGACGGGAAGAACCGGAAATGTTTGAAATCAACACCTTTGGGACGGCGAAGGCCGACGAAGGGAAAATCAAAAAAATGATTGAGCAGCACGTGTCCTTCGCGGTGCCGGACATCATCGACGGCCTGGGACTGGCCCGCCCGATCTACAAACAGACGGCGGCCTACGGCCATTTCGGAAAAGAAGGCCTGCCTTGGGAAAAGGTCGATGCCTTTGTATCAGTAAAAAAATAATAAATAAAAAGCATCAAAGAGCTGAGAGGTGACAAATTTACCAGAAGAATTTGTCAAAATCTCAGCTCTTTTTTACAAAAATCATTTATACTAAAAACGTAATCATGCGTCAGACTATATCTTGTGGTGCAAAATTTAAAGACACAAGGAAACACTGATAAAATCAGGGGAAAGTGGTTTTTTTATAATAATATCACAAGTAATTATCTGTGCAAATGGTTTACAATATTGTTAGTCAGATAACCTAAAAGGAGGAAAAGCTTATGACAAATGAAGCTTTGGGTATGATTGAAACCAAAGGCCTCGTCGGATGCATTGAAGCAACTGATGCCATGGTCAAATCTGCCAACGTCACGTTCACAGGCTATGAAAAGATCGGTTCCGGTCTTGTCACAACCATGGTTCGCGGCGATGTCGGTGCGGTCAAGGCAGCTGTTGATGCAGGTGCAGCGGCAGCTGACAAAGTTGGCCAGGTTGTTTCAGTTCATGTGATTCCGAGACCACATCAAGATGTGGAAAAAATGTTACCAACTTTATAAAAATAGTGGAGGTGTGAATTAATGAAAGACGATGTTATGAACAAATTGATGGAAGAAGTCATGAAGAAGATGGACGAAGTTGAAGAAACGGGTACCGTCTCTGAAGCCACAGGAACTTGTGGACTGACTGAATACGTAGGACAGACCATGGGGGATACAATTGGTCTGGTCATCGCTAACGTAGATCCTAACTTACACGAAGCAATGGAAATCGATCCGAAGTATCGTTCAATCGGTATCATTTCTGGCCGTACTGGGGCTGGCCCGCAGATCATGGCAGCTGATGAAGCTGTTAAAGCGACCAACACCGAAATGGTTATCTGTGAAATGGCTCGTGATACCAAGGGCGGCGCAGGACATGGTTCACTGGTTGTCTTCGGTGCAGAAGATGTTTCCGATGCGAAACGCGCTGTTGAAGTTGCTTTGGTTGAAACTGAAAGACACTTCGGCGATGTTTACGGCAACGACGCTGGCCACCTGGAATTCCAGTACACCGCACGTGCTTCCTTCGCCTGCAACGCAGCATTCGGCGCACCGATCGGCCGTGCATACGCTCTGATCTTAGGCGCTCCTGCTGGTATTGGTATCCTCATTTCCGATATCGCTCTGAAAGCAGCTAACGTAGAACTCATCAGCTACTGCTCACCAGATCACGGCACAAAGGCTTCAAACGAAGGCTTCATCAATGTTTACGGCGACGCTGGCGCAGTTCGTCAGGCAGTCCGTGCAGCCCGTGATGCAGGTATCCAGGCATTATCAGCATTAGGCGGACCTTGCCCATCAGCAACAACTCCTTACATTTAATGTGATTAGACCCACACTAATACACAAAGAGATTTAAGGAGGAATGACTAAATGAGATCAAAAAGATTTGAAGCTCTGGAAGCTCGTCCAATTAAAAAAGACGGTTTCGTTAAAGAATGGCCTGAAGTTGGCTTAATCGCCATGAACTCTGACTTGGATCCAAAGCCAAGCATCAAAGTTGAAGACGGCAAGATTGTTGAAATGGACGGCAAGGCAAGAGATGACTTCGACATGCTCGATCAGTTCATCGCTGACCACGCAATCCACATCGAAGACGCGGAAGAAGCAATGGCTATTCCTTCAATTGACATTGCAAACAAACTCGTTGACATCCACGTGCCAAGAAAAGACATCATCAAAATCACAACAGCTGTGACCCCAGCTAAGATGACAGAAGTTTTGGGATACATGAGTGTCCTCGAAATGATGATGGCTCAGAACAAAATGCGTGCACGTTTAATGCCATCAAACCAGTGCCACGTCACAAACGTTAAAGATAACATGGTTCAGATCGCGGCTGACGCTGCTGAAGCAGCTATCCGTGGTTTCGACGAACAGGAAACTACTGTTGGTATCGCACGTTACGCACCATTCAACGCCTTAGGGATCATGGTTGGTGCAAACTGCGGCCGTCCAGGTATCCTGACTCAGTGCTCTGTTGAAGAAGCAACCGAACTGGATATGGGTATGAGAGGCTTCACCGCTTACGCAGAAACCATTTCCGTTTACGGTACTGAACAGGTCTTCATGGATGGTGACGATACTCCGTATTCAAAAGCATTCTTGGCATCCGCATACGCATCACGCGGCCTGAAAATGCGTTTCACATCTGGTTCTGGTTCAGAAGTTCAGATGGGTTATGCAGAAGGTCACTCCATGCTGTACCTTGAAGCCCGCTGCTTGTACGTCACAAGAGGTGCTGGTGTTCAGGGGACTCAGAACGGTTCTGTTTCTTGCGTTGGTGTTCCGGCTGCTGTACCTGGCGGTATTCGTGAAATCTTGGCAGAAAACCTGCTGGCTGCCTGCCTCGACCTCGAATGTGCATCATCAAACGACCAGACATTCACACACTCGGATTTACGCCGTGTCGCTCGTTCACTGATGCAGATGGTTCCAGGGACAGACTACATCTGCTCCGGTTACTCATCAACACCGAACTACGATAACATGTTCGCAGGATCCAACTGGGATGCTCACGACTACGATGACTGGAACGTTATCCAGCGTGACTTGAGAATCGATGCTGGCTTACAGCCAATCACTGAAGACGCATTGGTCGAAGCACGTGCGAAAGCTGCCAGAGCCATTCAGGGCTTGTTCAAAGGCATGGGACTTCCGGAAATCACTGATGAAGAAGTCGAAGCAGCAACATACGCAGACGGCTCCAAAGATATGCCGGACCGTGACGTTGTCGCTGACCTGAAAGCGATCGAAGACATGATGAACAAAGGCGTCACTGCTGTTGACTTCATCAAAGCGCTCGACAAAGAAGGCTTCCACGATGTCGCACAGTCGATCTTTAACATCCAGTACATCAAATGCGCTGGTGACTACCTGCATACAGCTTCTAAATTGTCTTCTGACTGGGAAGTCATTTCTGCAGTTAACTACAAGAACGACTACCATGGTGTCGGAACTGGGTATCAGATTTCTGAAGAACGTTGGAATCAGATTGCTGATCTGCCTTGGGCAGATGACCCAGAAACAATTTAGTGAGAGGGGTGTATAGAATGGCTGTTAACGAAGAATTGTTAAAATCAATCATCGCAGATGTTGTTAAAGAAATGTCAGCTGATGCACCAGCAGAAGCGCCGAAAGCAGCTCCTGTAGATGAAGGCCCAGCTGAAACATTAGTATTAACACCAGACGGAGAAGCACAGAAGGGCACTGCAGCTGATGAAGTTATCATCGGTGTTTCCGCACAGTTCGGTGCAGAACAGCAGACCAACATCATCGGTGTTCCTCACGCACAGATCATGAAAGAAATGATCGCTGGTATCGAAGAAGAAGGCATGAAAGCTCGTGTCGTCAAAGTCTATCGTTCAGGTGACGTTGCGGTTATCGGACATGACTGCGCTGAACTTTCAGGCTCCGGTATTGCAATCGGCATTCAGTCTCGTGGGACTTGCTTGATCCATCAGGCAGACCTGCCGCAGTTAGGGAACTTGGAATTATTCCCGCAGTGCCCGCTGATCGACCTTGACACTTATCGTCAGATCGGTAAGAATGCGGCTCGCTACGCTAAAGGCGAAAGCCCGGAACCAGTTCCGGTCAAGAACGACCAGATGGCTCGCCCGGCATACCAGGCAAGAGCTGCACTTCTCTACTTAAAAGAAGTCCAGTCTGTTGTCTTAGGTAAAAAACCGGTCAACATGAAAGTTTCCTACAAATAATCGGGAGGTGCACAGATGACACAAGAACAAATGTTAGAACAAATTGTCAAACAGGTAATGGCATCGATGTCCTCCGGTACTGAAGCCAGCGCACCGGCAGGCGACGTCAAAGTAACCGATGCTGATTATCCGTTGGGAGAAAAAAGACCTGAATTAATCACATCAGCCACAGGGATTCCGCTGAAAGAATTAACCCTTGAAAAGGTTCTGGACGGCACCCTCAAAGCTGAAGACTTAAGAATCAATCCGAAGACTCTGGAACTTCAGGCTCAGGTTGCTGACTCTGTCGGCCGTGATGCTTTCGGCATCAACCTGCGTCGTGCGGCTGAACTGATCGCCGTTCCAGATGCCCGCGTTCTCGAAATCTACAACGCACTGCGTCCGTATCGTTCAACAAAAGAAGAACTGGAAGCTATCGCTGACGAACTCGAAACAAAATACAGCGCAAAGGTCTGCGCACAGCTCGTTAGAGAAGCTGCTTACATCGGATACAAGAGAAAGAGAACCAAAGAATTTAAATAAGTTTCAAATAGGATTGTTTGGAGGAATATATGATTATTGCAGGGATTGATATCGGCAACGCCAGTACCGAAACGGCATTGGCGCGAGTTGATCACAACAAACCTGAATTCTTAGCCAGTGGGATCGTCGCGACAACCGGGATCAAGGGGACGCGGCAGAACATCCACGGTGTCTTCGCCTCCTTAAAGCAAGCCTTGGACAAAGCCAATTTAACGCTTGATGATGTGGAGCTGATTCGTCTTAACGAAGCAGCTCCTGTTATCGGCGATGTGGCGATGGAAACCATCACAGAAACGATTATCACAGAATCCACGATGATCGGTCACAATCCATCCACTCCGGGTGGATTGGGAACCGGCGTCGGCGAAACCATCAATATCCGCAACTTGACCCAGGTCAATGCTGGGGAAGCGGTCATTGTGGTGATTCCGAGAGAAGTTGATTTTGAAACCTCGTCGAAGATGATCAACACAGCTGTGGAACGCGGCGTTCACGTCAACGGCGCGATTGTGCAGCGCGACGATGGTGTTTTGATCAACAACCGCTTAAACAAAAAAATACCGATTGTAGATGAAGTCGCATTAATCGACAAGGTGCCGATTGGCATGCGGGCGGCTGTAGAAGTCGCCGAACCCGGTAAGGTCATCGAACAGCTGTCGAACCCTTACGGGATTGCGACCGTTTTTGATTTAAATCCAGAAGAAACGAAGCAGGTCGTGCCGATTTCACGTGCCTTAATCGGAAACCGTTCAGCGGTTATCATCAAAACGCCAGCAGGGGATGTTAAAGAAAGAAAGATCCCGGCTGGCAAAATCATCATTCAGGGCGAAAACAAGAAGACCGAAGTACCCGTTGACTCAGGTGCTGAAGAAATCATGGAAGCGCTGAGAAGCGTTCAGCCTGTGGAAGATGTGACCGGGGAACCGGGGACAAACGCCGGCGGCATGCTCGAAAGAGTCCGTCAGGTGATGTCCAATCTGACCAACCAATCGCCGGATAAAATCCAGATCCAGGATATTCTGGCTGTAGATACCTTCGTCCCTCAGGCCGTTAAAGGCGGGATGGCCAACGAATTTTCAATGGAAAACGCCGTTGGGCTGGCCGCGATGGTCAAAGCGGACAGACTGCAGATGAACATGATCGCCGAAGAACTTGAAAAAGAATTGAACGTCAAGGTCGAAGTCGGCGGCGTCGAAGCGCAGATGGCCATTCTCGGTGCGTTGACCACACCGGGTGCGGATAAGCCGATGGCGATCCTCGATATGGGGGCCGGCTCGACAGATGCCGCGATCATCAACCGCGAAGACAAAATTCATTTCATTCATTTGGCAGGCGCCGGCAACATGGTTACGATGCTCATCGGTTCTGAGCTCGGCATCGAAGATATGCACACCGCAGAAGATATCAAAAAATATCCGGTCGCAAAGGTTGAAAGCCTGTTCCACATTCGTCACGAAGACGGTTCTGTAGAATTCTTTGAAAATCAGCTTCCACCAACTGTATTTGCCAGAGTGGTCATCCTGACGCCAGACGGCATGGTGCCGCTGCCAGGCAACCTGACAGTTGAACGGATCAAAACGGTCCGCCAGGAAGCGAAGAAAAAGGTTTTCGTTGTCAACGCCATCCGCGCATTGGAACGTGTCAGCCCGACGGGGAACGCCCGCGACATGGAATACGTCACAATGGTCGGCGGCTCATCCCTCGACTTTGAAATCCCGCAGCTGATCACAGACGCGCTGTCGCGCTACTCCATCGTAGCCGGACGTGCGAATATCAGAGGGACGGAAGGTCCGAGAAACGCCGTGGCAACCGGTCTTGTTCTCTCATATTGCAAAGGAGAGTAATATGAATCCCGGATTAGAAGCACCAAAACCTGAAATTGTCGTATACAGCATTAAGGGCTCGGTGCCGAAGGACGTCGTCACAGAAGTCATCCTCGGGATCGAAGAAGAAGGCTTGCCTTATAAGCACGAAGACAAAACAGATAAAATTTCGGCAGAAGATTTAGCGTATAGAGCGGCAGAAGATTCCCATCTGGGCGTCGGCATCGGGATCGACAGCAAGACGATCGCCCTTCATTTTATCAAACTGAAAGGCGGCAAACCGCTGTTCACCGTAGCGCCGAGTGCCGGAGAAGAAAAGCTGCGGGCCATCGGTGCCAATGCAGCCCGCTTGATCAAGCGGATGCCGTTTAAATCTTTAGACGCGTGATGCTTTAAGCCAAAGAAAGGAGAAGTCAATGCGCCAATCTATTGGCTTTATCGAAGCCAAGGGACTTGCAACAGCCATTGAGGCAGCTGACGCAGCTGTCAAGGCCGCGAATGTCTGTCTATTGGGCATTGAGTCCAGCCGAGGCGGCGGCATGCATGTTGTCAAGGTATTGGGAGACGTCGGCGCCTGCAAGGCAGCGGTCGCTGCCGGTGAAGCGGCCTGCGACAAAGGCAATGGCTGTCAGTCAGCTATCGTCATCGCCAGACCCTCAGACGGACTGATGCCGATGGTCTACAATACACAGACAAAAGGCTTTGATCCCGCGAACGTGCGGGACAAATACTGGATGAAGTATTACTGGAACATTCCGACCTTCGGAAGTCAATTCGAACCCTCTCGGGGAACGAAAACGGAAATGCCCGATCCAGTAGACAAGAAGAATTAAGCAATCTGGACTTGTCGCAAACAAGAAAGGGGAGCCGAAATATGTACAATGAACAACAGATCAGCCAGATGGTTCAGATCATTTTGGAAGCCTTTCAGAAGGCGAAAAAATGCGAAGAATCGCCTGAGCTCATCACGCTGGGCATCCCCAGCGCACACATTTACTGCAGCCAGAAAACGGTGGAACAGCTTTTCGGATCTCACGCCGTCTTAACCCGGGCGAAGGATCTGAATTCTTTTTATTATGAAGAAGGCGTCGCCATCAGCGGGCCGAAGGGTTCAACCCACGGTTACATTTTCGGGCCGCTGCTCGATGATGATCAGGAACCGGTCATCGAATTGTCCAGGTCAGAAAGCGAAGCCATCGGCGTCGACGCGCCGGTGCGCGAATCGAAGGATGATTATCAATCGGCGGCTTGCAGAATTGTCGGTCCGGCCGGCGCAGTCGCCTGTGAAAAGGGCGCGATCATTCCGAGACGGAGTGTAAACCTGCCGACCTACATCGCAGAAGAGCTGCAGCTCAAAGACAAAGACACGGTCTCAGTCGATTCCAGAGGAGTCGACGGCACGATTTTTGAAAATGTCCTCGTCCACGTCACCGAAGACGGCCGGCATGAATTGATGCTGACCGGTGACGAAGCGAAAGCGGCAGGCCTCAAAAAAGGCAGCAGTGTCAAAATCATTATTAAAAAATAGCAGGGAGTAGCGTATTAATGGATTGGAAAAGCGGCAACGATACCATATTAGCATTTGACGAATTGATCAAACAAAAACGGGTGGCTCCTTACGAAGGCAGACTCAAAGTTGGCGTTGACCTCGGTACGGCTAATATCGTTGTGGCTGTGGTGGACGAAAACAACAAACCGGTCGCCGGAGCGACCCAGGGCGCCCACGTCGTCCGAGACGGGATCGTCGTCGACTACATCGGCGCGGTCGACATCGTCAAAGACCTGAAGCGTCAGCTTGAAGACCGGATTGGTGTGGATCTGAGCAATGCGCCGGCAGCGACGGCCATTCCTCCGGGAATCATCGAAGGCAATACCAAAATCATTGCCAATGTTGTAGAGTCCTGTGATTTCAACGTGACCAACGTGCTCGACGAACCGACAGCGGCCGCTACGGTGCTCGGCATCGAAAACGGCGCGGTAGTGGACGTCGGCGGCGGAACGACAGGGATTTCTATTCTGGATCATGGAAAAGTTGTATTCACCGCGGATGAGCCGACAGGCGGGACCCACATGAGTCTAGTCATCGCCGGGGCCTACCACATCAGTTTTGATGAAGCGGAAGAGATGAAAATCCATGACGATGAAAGCAAAATCTTCCCGCTGATCAAGCCCACGGTCGAAAAAATGGCTGAAATCGTCCGGCGCTACATCGACGGCTACAATGTCGACACGATTTACGTCGTCGGCGGGGCTTGCGAATTCAAAAAATTCGAAAGCGTCTTCGAACGGGAAATCGGCATCAAAACCGTCAAACCTGTAGAACCCTTACTGGTCACGCCATTGGGCATTGCGTTCAACTGCAAGGTCTGAGGCGTATAGAATTGAAGTTTTAATGAATTAGAAATGTGGTGATCAATTGGACTTAAAGGATTTGGTGAACAATAAAGAAGTGTTTGATCTTCTGGTTCAGCGGATCATCGATGAAGTCATCAAACGGTTAAACAATCAACCGAAAACCGCATTGGTTTGCTTTACAGGTGCCGCGATTGGCTACACCAACGGCCTGAAGGCAATGGAAAAGCTTCGCAAAGATGGATGGCAGCTTAAAGTCTTAGTGACGGACAGTTCGAAAAAAGTCCTTGATCTTGAAAAAATAAAGAAGACTTTAGATGTCGATCAGGTTTACACGAATGACAACGCGGCCGAACTCAAGGAATTTGTGAAGACGGCCGATGAAATTATTCTGCCGACGCTGACCATCAACACGGCAGCAAAAATTGCCCACGGCATTGCGGACACACCTGTATTGACCACGATCAGCCAGGCCATTATGTCCGGCAAGCACTTTATCAGCGCGATCGACGGGGCGGATCCCGACGACGAAGTCCGCGCCAAGCTCGGGATGGGCAAGGTCCCAGCCGGGTACCGCAAGGTGCTTCGCGACAATCTGGCCACCCTCGGCACATTCGGCTGGACGCTGTGTGCGGCGGCTGATCTGTACGAAGTCTGTGCTGAAAAGCCAGTCAGCGAAAGTGAATCGCCCGCAGCGGCTGCACCAAAGGCAGCATCACCTGCCGCACCGGCAGCTGCACCTGCGGAAGGTGACGTCATTGTTTCCCATATTGTCAGTCGGAAGGATTTGATGTCCCGCAAAGGACAGAAAGTCGTTAAAGTCAGAAAAGACGCGATCATTACCGCCTTTGCTGCTGAAGCGGCTGAAGAATTTGGGATGAAATTAGTTAGAGAGTAGGTGAATGGTATGCGGCTTGCAAAAGTAGTTGGCACCATCGTCTCTACCCAAAAGGATCCACATCTGATGGGATGTAAGTTGATGATCGTTAAGAAAATCGACGAAAAGGGCGAATTCGAAAAGTATTCGAGCTCGTCGACATCCGTCGCAGTTGACACCGTCGGCGCCGGGATCGGCGAAACCGTGATCATCACGAGCGGGAGTACCGCCCGTTTCGTTTACGGCGACAAGACAACACCTGTGGACATGACAATCGTCGGGATCGTCGATGAAATTCAAACATCGGCACCGGAGGTTAAGAAAACACTATAGCAGAGGAGAACAGAATGCCTAATGTCTACACCCGCACAGGGGACAAAGGGACGACGGGCCTGTTTGGCGGCAGCCGGATCTCGAAAGACGACATCCGGATCGAAGCCTACGGGACCATGGACGAAGCCCAGGCCTTCATCGGTATGGCAGCGTCCCTGACCAAAGACGAAGAAATTCGAGACATCCTTCTGCACGTTGAAGAAAAGATCTACATTCTGGAAGCTGAACTGGCCAGCGATGATCGTGGGAGAAAAATGCTGACGGAAAAAGTCGAACAATCGGATATTGATCTGATGGAACAGCAAATCGATCATTATCTGCAGATTGTCGGCAAACAGACAAAATTTGTCATTCCAGGCAGAAACCCCGCATCGTCCGCCCTGCACACTGCGCGCGCCGTCGTCCGAAGGGGAGAAAGACGGATCGTGTCTTACGAAGCGCAGGACCCGGACCTCAGACCAGAAGTTGCCAAATTTGTCAACCGTCTGTCAGACTTGCTGTTCACGCTGGCGCGGGTTGAAGAATTTGAACAGGATATTCGGGATGTAGCGGAAAAAGGTATGAAGGATCAGAATCAAGCAAACGTTCCAGTTGAAACGTCCGAAGACGACAACGAATTACTGCTGGTGCTCGCGAAGCGCGCGGCCGCTGGCTCACGGGTCAAGGCTCGGGAACTTGGCGTGCCCATTGTCTTCTCGGCGGTTGATCGGGGCGGAAATTTAGCTTATTACGAACGAATGAAGGATTCGCTGATTGCCAGCATCGACATTTCTCAAAACAAGGCCTTTACAGCCAACGCGCTGAAATGCCCGACAGAAGCTGTCCAGGAACTGGCAAAAGAAGGCAGCCCGTTGTTCGGAATTCAATTCACAAATCATAACCGCATTGTGACCTTTGGCGGAGGATATCCGTTGATCGTCGACGGCAAGCAGATTGGCGCGATCGGCGTCAGCGGCGGCACTGCCGACGAAGACATGGCCATTGCCAAGGCAGGCCTTGCGGTGATTCAACAAAATGATTAATTTTTAGGAGGAAGGCAGTATGAATATAGATACAGCTGGTATTGAAGCAATCGTTAAAAAAGTGATGACATCTATCGACGCAGCTAACGGTGTTGCACCAGCAGCCCAGGATGCCAAGGGCAAAGACGGCATTTTTGAAGATATGGAAGATGCCATCGCCGCAGCTCAGGCAGCATGGAACGACTACAAGATGCGCCCGTTGTCACTGCGCTACAAAATTATTGACGAAATTCGCAAGACCTTTACGAAAAAGGAAACTGTCGAAACTATCGTTAATATGGCCGTAGAAGAAACGGGTATGGGTAATGTTGAAGATAAACTGGCAAAAGCTTATTGCTGTGCAGAAAAGACCCCTGGGATGGAAGATCTCCAGGCCAACTGCTGGACAGGTGATGAAGGCTTAACCCTTCTTGAACTCTCGCCATTCGGCGTTATCGGTGCGATCTGCCCGTCGACCAACCCGAATGAAACCATCGTCAACAACTCCATCAGCATGCTCGCTGCTGGGAACGCAATTGTTTTCGCTCCACACCCAGGCGCACTGCAGACTTCACTGTACTGCGTGAGACTGGTTAATCAGGCCATTGAAGCAGCAGGCGGCCCGGCAAACTTGGTCGTTTCGACCGAACACCCGACCATGGAATCTGCTAACGTCATGATGCACCATCCTGATGTCAGACTCCTGTGCGCAACCGGCGGCCCTGGCGTTGTTCACGCAGTGTTGTCCAGCGGCAAGAAAGCCATCGGCGCTGGCCCTGGCAACCCACCGGCACTGGTCGACGAAACTGCAGATATCGAAAAAGCAGCAAAAGACATCATCGATGGCTGCACCTTCGACAACAACCTGCCATGTATCGCTGAAAAAGAAGTTGTCGTTGTCGACCAGGTTGCAGATTACCTGATCTTCAACATGAAGAAGAACGGCGCATTCGAAATCAAAGACAGAAAAGTTCTCGACGATCTGGCTGCGATGGTCGCACCGGACGGCCGCGTTTCCCGCGACTATGTCGGCAAGAGCGCAAAATACATCGCCAAAGCTGCTGGCATCGACGTACCGGCTGACACCAGAGTTTTGATCGGTGAACTGCCGGCTGATCATCCATTGGTTCAGATCGAACTGATGATGCCGATCCTCGGGATTGTCCGCGTCGACAACGTCGACGAAGGGATCGACCTGGCTTGCGAACTCGAACACGGCAACCGCCACACTGCGACGATGCACTCCAAGAATGTCGACGCCTTGTCCAAGATGTCTAAGAAAATCGCATCGACCATCTTCGTTAAGAACGGTCCTTCCTACGCAGGACTCGGCATTGGCGGCGAAGGCTATCCGACCTTTACGATCGCTGGCCCGACCGGTGAAGGCTTAACCTCAGCAAAGACATTCGCAAGAAGAAGAAGATGCGTACTCTGCGACGCCTTCAACATTAAATAATCAGAGGAGAGTTGCATATGAGCTTGGTTGACAAAGTAAAAAGCGCCGGCATTGTCGGTGCAGGCGGGGCCACTTTCCCGACCCACGTCAAAATAGATGCTACGGCAGATGTCGTCATTGTCAACGGTGCTGAATGCGAACCTCTGCTTCGAGTTGATCAACAATTGATGGATTTGAGAGCTTCCGATTTACTGGAAGCTCTCAACATGGTCGTCGAACACACGAAAGCCAAAGAAGGCATTATCGGCTTAAAGAAAAAATACGTGCCGGCGATCAATAAGCTCAATTCACTTTTGCCGAAATATCCGAAACTGAAACTGCACATCATGAACAATTTCTACCCGGCCGGCGACGAACAAACCCTCGTCTACGAATGCACCGGGAAGATCGTTCCTGAAGGTGGTATTCCGCTGGCAGTCGGCGCACTGGTCATGAACGTTGAAACTTTGCTCAATCTTCACGACTGTGTCACTGAAGACAAGCCGGTTATCGACAAATACTTGACGGTCACCGGGAACGTCAAACGCCGGATCACGACGAAAGTGCCTTTGGGGATCACGGTAAGAGAAGCGCTGGCGCTGGCCGGCGGACCGACCATCAGTGATTATGTCATCATCAATGGGGGCCCGATGATGGGGAAAATCGTTTCCGAAGATTCTTACATCACGAAGGGAACGAAGGGTCTCATCGTTTTACCGAAAGATCACTATCTGATCCACTCGAAAACGAGAAGCTTAGAGCGCTCGTTGAAATTGGCTGCGAATTACTGCATGCAGTGCAGCCTGTGTACGGAAGTCTGCCCGAGACACAATCTCGGCCACCATCTGGAACCGCACAAGATGATGCGCATTGCGGCTTACGCGTCGACATGCGACAACGTTGCCTTGCCGACGAACGCCTATCTGTGCTGCGACTGCGGATTATGCCAGTATGCGTGCGTGATGGACCTCCAGCCTTGGAAGGTCAACGAATTCCTCAAAGGGGAATTGAAGAAAAACGGGATCAAAAACCCGCATCACGAACAGCCGAAATCGGCCAATCCGTTCATCGAAGACCGTCGTTTCAACGTTCACCGCCTGACCAAGCGTTTAGGCCTGGACGAATTTGACAAAGACGCGCCGATGGAACCGTGCAAGAAGCAGTTTAAAGAAGTCCATCTCCAGATGTCTCAACACATTGGAGCACCGGCAACACCGGTCGTCGCCGTCGGCGATGAAGTCAAACGGGGTCAGCTGGTCGGAGAAATTCCGGAAGGGGCTTTGAGTGCACGTATTTTCTCAAGCATTGATGGCAAAGTCACATCGGTCGAAAACGGTGTGGTCACCGTCAAGGCATGAGATTTGCGTTGAACGATGCATAAAGAAAGAGTGGAAATTTGAAAAACGCAATAGGATTTATCGAATTTAAAAGTATCCCTATCGGTATCGAATCCACTGACCAAATGCTCAAATCCGGAAATGTTGAGTTGGTGACAGCGACACCGATTTGTCCTGGGAAATATGTCACCATCATTTCTGGCGATGTTGGAGCAGTTAGATCCTCTGTCAAGAATGGTGAAGTTGTCGGGGGAATGTTCGTCATCGAATCCCATGTGATTCCAAACATCCATCAAGCTGTTTTCCCAGCATTGATGGCCAATGTCGATGTCGATAACGTTCAGTCGATTGGGATTATTGAAACGATCAACGCCATTTCATCGATTGTTGTGGCGGATACCGCTGTTAAAGCGGCAAATATTACATTGGTTGAAGTGAGAATGGCCCGCGGGCTCGGCGGGAAGGCCTTCGTCATCATGACCGGCGAAGTCTCTCCTGTCAAACAGGCCGTGAAAGCCGCCGAAAACGCAATGCGCGAATACGGTGTCATCACGAGCACGTCTGTGATCGCCTCGCCGCATCAGGATGTGCGCAAGCTGATTCTCTAATTTCAGTCAATCGGATTGATGGAAACTCTGGAGGGCGCAAGCCCTTCGGAGCTTTTATTTGTGCCATGTGTTAAGCATTTCATCTAAAGGTTTAACAGATGGCACAGTGTAGAGAGGAGGAAGCCTGAAGGTTGAAGGTAATCAGTTTTTTTAATTTAAAAGGAGGATGCGGCAAGACCACGTCCGCGATCAATCTGGGCTATCTTCTCGCGAAGGATTTGGCCGAAAAAAACCAGAAACTCTTGCTGGTCGACTGCGATATGCAGGCGAATCTGACGACTTCTCTGATGGAGCCGGATTACGACCGGCCGTGCATCTATCACCTGATGACTGGAGACAGACCCCTTGCGGACACGCTCTTCCACTTGAGAGACAATGTCGACATCATCCCGTCGAGCCTTTTGATGGCGACGATCGACCCGCGGCTGTCGGGGATGGTCGGCCGCGAATTTATTCTGAAGCGGCGCCTTAAGGAAATCGCGGACGACTATGCCTACTGCATCGTCGACTGCTCGCCGTCGTTTTCGGTGGTGACGACCAACGCGCTCGTTATGACGGACAAAATCTTCATCCCGGTGCAGACCGAGTACTACGCGGTGGACGGGGTTCACCTGCTGCAGGAGACGCTCCAGTACGTCAACGATTCGCTGGGGGTCGAAAAGGAAATTTCGATCATCTTCGCGACGATGCACGACAAGCGCAACAACATCAACCAGCTTCAGTATGAAAATCTGGAAAACGCCTTCGGCGACAAATTCATGCGGCACACCATCCGGAAAAATGTGGCGCTGGTGGAATCGCCGGTGTTCAAGCAGTCGATTTTCGAGTACAAGCCCAAAGCGAACGGCGCGCAGGATTACCAGGCGCTGTACGATGAGATTAAAGCCAAAGGGGGATTTTAAATCATGGCCAGAAAGACAAACAAATTAAAATCAATGTTACAAAGTCATACAGAAGAAGTGAAGGAACAGCCGAAGGCAGCGGAAGCCATGGCTGAAGCCAGCGAAAAAAACGCGGAAGCTGAAGCAAAATTAAAGGCAGAAGCCGAAGCCAAGGCTAAAGCAGAAGCCGAAGCGAAGGCCAAGGCAGAAGCTGAAGCCAAAGCTAAAGCAGAAGCCGAAGCGAAGGCCAAGGCAGAAGCTGAAGCAAAGGCTAAGGCAGAAGCCGAAGCGAAAGCTAAGGCAGAAGCCGAAGCCAAAGCTAAAGCAGAGGCTGAAGCCAAAGCGGCGGCGGAAAAGGCCGAAGCCGAACGCAAGGCGGCGGAAGCGGCGGCTAAAGCTGCAGCGGAAGAAAAAGCCCGTAAAGAAGCGGAAGAAAAACAGCACATCAAAGAACAGGCGGATCTTCCGGTTTATCTGCTCTAATGATGAAAATTGTCAACGAACGGGACTGCGCATTCCGTCACGGGGACAGCGGTCCCAAATACTTTATCCACGGGCCGCGGCTCAATTTCGGCATCGTCCGGGTGAAGCCGGGACAGACCTTCGGCCCCCACGTCCATCACAAGATGGAGGAAGATTTTTACGTATTGGAAGGCCAGGCCGCCTTTTACATCGACGGCGTGCGCCACGACGCTGGCCCTGGGGATTTCATCCACATGGAACCGGGCGAAGCGCACATGATCCGCAACGATTTCGACGCGCCCTGTGTGTACACCGTGACAACCACACCCTTTTTCGAAGAAGGCGACAAGGAAAACCTCGACGAAAAATGGGACTGACCTTTCGGGAACGGTTCAATCGTTCCGCTTACATGTTGGACCTCACATCCCGCTGTTGACCGCAGCGGGATTTTTTTATGCGCGCTTATTGAAGGCCGAGGAGGCGGCGCTTTTGCGCCTCGTAGTCGGCTTTGTCGATTTTACCGTCGCGGTACTGGTCCATCAAGGTCATCAGATCGCCGGCGTTCTCTTCGTCTAAAGCGATCTGCGCCGCGCTCGAGGCCGCTTCGTTGACGGAGGTTTCCGTCTTTTTTTCCATTTTCCCAGGGTGCTTCAGGAGATTCTTGCGCATGATTTCAATTTTTCGCTGTTTTTTCGACTTGATTTGGCTCATAGCTGCCCTCCAATTTTTACAAATAATGCAACATGATTTCATTATAGCCAGGTTCAATCTCTACATCAAGGGCAGGTCTCAAAGGTACCGAGAAGAGGTCTCAAATTGACAAGGGCATGCCGACTCAGCCCTCTGGACCGAAGAACACCCAGACGACGGGTACCGGCACCAAGACCGGCGATCCGACCAACGCGGCTCTGCCCGCTGTAGCAGGCGGCATCGCGCTGGCTGGGCTCATCATCCTGGCGCGGAGAAAACAGCACAATAAATAAGATCAGCGGCTCAGATCATTAGGAACTGCAACCGTGCGAGACATACAAAGGCCTCAGGCATCATCGATACCTGGGGCCTTTATTAGTGTCTGAAAACGCGCATTTTTACATTTTTTCTCATGAAAATGAGAAGGCAGGCACTGGTGACGCAAAATCATCGATTTTGGCGCCGAATGATGTTCAAATTGCCGCGTGTATGGGTTATTCTATAATAAAGTATTTTAGAAAGCTTCAAGAAAATATAAACATTTTTGACAAAGTTAAAATAATGAAAATATCTTAAAAAATTATTTACAGAATTAGGAAAAAAGAATAGAATAACATTGTAAACGTGGAAATATGCGCGACAAGAGATGAAATGACTTCAGAAGTAACAAAAAAACGATCACAATACGTGACACAGGAAGGAGAATGATGACATGATGGAAAGAGCGGGAAAGAATATCAAGCGAGTGATTATCATCGCCGCTGCAGCGCTGCTCGCTTTGTGTATGGCCGGGATCATTATGGTCTGGGCGGATGGGGTGAAAATAGAGGACTCACCGACGGCTAGATTTACGGATTCGGCTTTTGATCAGTATCATGATAGCGAGGCAGAAAGCATCCTCGGGCCAGTGGGGAGTTTCCATTTGGTAGCGTTTGATACTTTGCATCTCAATGCGCACTGCAACGGAAATTTCGCGACCAATGATTTACAGGCCAATTCCAATAACGGTACTAATAATTACGGTTCAGAAGTCAATTACGCGAAGCATTTTACAAGCGGAAGCCCCGGTGCTGGTGAAGATGACATACTTGTTGTAGGAGATAGAAATAATACCATTGGCACGACTGATGGCGGCAATGCGATCATGCTCAACGGGAGCAAGCTTGATAGAATTAAGCACATCATTAAATCAGAAAACTTTATCGATTTAGCGGATTGGAAGGCAAAGACACAAGCTGTTTCAAATAATTATAAAAGCCATTCAACTAGTGATAGCGTAACCACTGATTTTTCTGAACGCAATAATCAAATGATTACGGTTAATCAGGCCGGTAGTTTTCTAAACTTGACCGCGACAAGCAATGGCCTTAATGGGATTGCAAGTGATGCACCGCTTAACATTGATGTGGGCAATGGGAACAATATTGTCATCAATGTCGACTGCAGCCAAGTTCCGGCGAACGGGACATTGAGTCTACCTGACTGCAAAACAATATTAAAGGGTCAAGAATTAAACAATCGCGAAGTTACGGAATTTAACGAAAACTTTATCACCTGGAACTTTACAAATATACCAAGCGGCATGACGATTGACGCGAAGTTAATGATCGGTTCGATTCTCGCACCAGGTGCCACGGTCAATTTGAATCAGAATCTCAATGGGACTTGCGTGGCAGACACCATTTATGTCAAGGCAGAATCTCACAGAGACGATTCGAGAGGCACAACGCCGAATACACCGACAGAAGAAAAAGGCTCGCTGACGTTCACGAAGACGTTTGGCGGAGATAACATCACCAAAGCAGATTTAAGCAATATCAGTTTCACCGTAACCGGTCCGAATAATTACAGTAAAACGTTCACCTTAGGAGAAATCAAGCAGAACGATGGGACCTATTCAAAGACATTAACAGGCTTAACGTTAGGGAAATATACGGTCACTGAAAAGAATGCAGATCAGGTTGAAGGCTACTCTCTTGTAAAAGAAGGAACAATCACATCAGGCGAAACGACATTAACCACAACCTCAAAGACGGCGACAATTGCGCTGAACGACAATTATCAGCCCAATAAGCCAGAACAGCCAACAGAAGAAAAAGGTTCGCTGACGTTCACAAAGACGTTCGGCGGAGATAACATCACCAAGGCAGATTTAAGCAATATCAGTTTCACCGTAACCGGTCCGAATAATTACAGTAAAACGTTCACCTTAGGAGAAATCAAGCAGAACGATGGGACCTATTCAAAGACATTAACAGACTTAACGTTAGGGAAATATACGGTCACTGAAAACAATGCAGATAAGGTCGACGGATATACGTTAGTGACGAATGAATCCGTTACGTCAAAGGGTACAACTGTTGAAAAAAACAAAAATGTTACAGTTGATTTGAAAGACGCGTATACGCCGAATCAAACAACTAAAAAATACGCCCTCAAGGTGAGAAAGACCGAAAACATCGACAAAAAAGACACGAACAAGCGCATCCGCGGCAGCCGCTACGCCATGTTCAGATGGACAGGCCAGATCGCAGCAGCTGACGCACAAGATAATGCGTTGCTCAGCGCGTCACTGAGAGTATCAAACGTTGCAACGACAGCGGCAGCTGATCAGAAGGATCCGTACGCACGGTTCAGAGACCTGACCCGGGCGGATATCACCGCAGCCAATGGCTGGAAAGAAATCGTATCAAGTGATACAGACGCCAATGGTGAAATTAAAGCGGATAGCGCGAGTAATACAGATATCACGCCGGGCATCTACGCGATCATGGAACAGACGCCGCCGGCCGGTTATCAGCGGACGGCGAATCCGGCGATTATCCGCCTCAAGGAAGACGGCACCAAGAAAATGATCTCGAACGCCAACGGCGCGGCAGAACTGGAAACCGAAGGTGCGGTGCAGTTCCTGCGCTGGCGCGAAACCGCAACCAATGTTGAAATCGCCAAAGTTGACGAAAACGGCAAACCGGTGAAGGGCGCGATCCTGGCTGTTTACGACAAGGACGGCAAGCTCATCGAAAGCTGGACCACAGACGGCACAGCCCATCGCATCACCGCGAAGCTCATCGCAGGCGACACCTAACACGTTGAAAGAACTCAAAGCGCCGGAAGGCTACGAAAAAGCAGCAGACGAAACCTTTAAGGTGGAGGAAAAAGATATCGTCGGGATCGATCAGTACGTCCAAGACGGTATCAACATGACCGATAAGAAGACGACAACTACGACGACCACTACCAACAACAATAAGACCCAGACGATAGCACAAGGCGTGAAGACCGGTGACCCGACAACGATCGGCGGACTCATCGCGCTGATCGCCGCAGCGGGCGCGGTCACCGTCCTCACCGTCAAACGGCTGCGCGACGCAGAATAACGATTCATACGGCCATAAGATTCAAGGCTCCTTCGGGAGCCTTATTTTATTGCCCGGGAAATAATCGCATGGCGAAATAACGGGCAGCCTTTGAATTTCGGAACACAGTCTCTTATAATAGAAGCAAACACAGCGGAAAGGACATACGATGAACCCGAAAATTGCATTCTTTGATATTGACGGCACCCTGATCGATTTCGACGCGCCGAGCCTGAGCCCGGCCGTCGCTGACGCGCTGCGCCGCCTGCGCGCGGGAGGGACCAAGGTCTTTCTCGCCAGCGGCCGTCCGCCCTATCTCCTGCCGAAGGTGAAAGGCCTGGCTTTCGACGGCGCCCTGTGTTTCAACGGGGCCTACGGCTTCGACCGAAAGGGACCCCTTTGCTCTGCCCCCATCGCCAAAACCGACATCAGGCGAATGGCTGAAAACAGCGAACGCATGGGTGTGCCGGTGCTGCTGGCAGGCGCAAAGACCATGGGCAGCAATTTTTATCAGAAAAACCTCGAAACCTACATGTCCTTTGCAGGCCATCCGAACCATGTTGTTGACCGCGAGACTTTTCAGCACCTCATGGCCGATGACATCTACCAGGTCATGGCCGGGACGTGGGCCGACCAGGACGCCGCCCTGCTGGCCGGCACCGCAGGCGTCCAGCCTCTGCGCTGGTGGGACTGGGCCTGCGACATCGTCGGGAAGGGCAGCGATAAGGCGGTGGGGGCGGAAAAAGTCCTGGCCGCTTACGGCTTGCCCCGGGAAGCCTGCGCCGCTTTTGGCGACGGCGGCAACGACAAAAGCCTGATCGCCTTCGCGGGCATCGGCATCGCTATGGGCAACGCGACCGATGACGTCAAGGCCTGCGCCGATTACGTGACGACGCCGTGCTCGGAAGACGGGGTCGCTGCAGCCCTCTCCCATTTCGGCTGGATTTGACATCGCAAAGCGCAGTGATTTTTGATGGGGTATTTAAGTTTTTCTTGGGGCAGACAGGATAAAATATCGGCACTAAGATCAAACCCACGAAGGAGAATGTATGAACGCATTATTTACCCGACACTCGGTCCGGCAGTACACCGACCGGCCAGTTGAAGAAGAAAAAATTGAAACCCTGATCAAGGCCGCTATGGCCGCCCCGACGGCGGGCAACCAGCAGGAATGGGAATTCGTCGTCGTCACCGACCCGGAAGTGAAAAAACAGGCCGCAGCCGCTTCACCCTACGCCGGATGCGCGGCGAAGGCCGGCGTACTGATCGTGCCCGTTGGGGATCCGACGACGTGCCGCTTCCCAGACTGCTTCGACGCCGATATGAGCGCCGCGATGGAAAACATCCTGATCGAAGCGGTGCATTTGGAGCTTGGGGCGGTGTGGCTTGCCATCGCCCCCTTTGAAGACCGTATTCAAAACCTTCAAAAAGCGCTGGACATTCCGAAAAATGTGGTGCCTTTCGCCATCGCATCCATCGGCTATCCGGCACAGCCGAACCGCGAAGACGGCCGGAATTACGACTTTTCAAAGGTGCATCGGGATCGCTATTAAACTGCGATAAAAAAGCGGCAATTGCCGCTTTTTTTGTGCCCGAAATAGCTCATGCTGTGGCATAATAAGAAAAGACAAGAATACAAAATAAACAAAGAAGATAAACAAAGAAGGAGAACACGATGCAGAAAACAGAATGGGCCCAAGACATTCCGAAGCTCGGCTTCGGCTTGATGCGTCTGCCCGGTACCCAGGGCGGCGGGAAAGTGGATCTGGACGCGGTCACGCAAATGGTCGACGCGTTCATGGCCGCGGGGCTGCGGTATTTCGATACCGCCTACGTCTACGACAAGGGCGGTTCGGAAGAGACCGTGAAGACGGTGCTGGTCGACCGCTACCCGAGAGAAAGCTTCATGCTGGCGTCGAAGCTGCACGCCACCATCGGCGTAAACAGCGCGGCAGAAGCAAAACGAGAGCTCGAGATCAGCCTTGAGCGCACCAGCGCAGGGTATTTCGATTGCTACTTGCTGCATTCGTTGATGCTCACCAATTATAAAAAATACGACGAATACGGCCTTTGGGATTTCGTCAAGGCGCAGAAAGCGGCAGGGAAGATCCGCCATATCGGCTTTTCCTTTCACGGCACACCGGATCTCTTGGAAAAACTCTTGACTGATCACCCCGAAGCGGAATTTGTCCAACTGCAGATCAATTACGCCGATTGGGACAACCCGGCAGTGGCGTCCAGAAAGTGTTACGACATCGCCCGCCGATTCGGCAAGCCGATCGTGATCATGGAACCGGTCAAGGGCGGCTTTCTCGCCCAGCCGCCGGCGTCGGTTGAGAAAATTCTGACCGAGGCCAATCCGGACGTGTCCGCGGCATCCTGGGCAATCCGCTTCGCGGCGTCGCTGCCCGGGGTACTCACCGTCCTCTCCGGCATGTCGAACGAAGCCCAGATGGCGGACAATTTGTCCTACATGAGCGATTTTAAGCCGCTGTCCGAAAGCGAACAAGCCGTGATTCGAAAAGCTCAGGCGGCGATTGCCGCCATCGATGCGATTCCGTGCACGGGGTGTCGCTACTGCGTTGCCGGCTGCCCGAAACAGATCCCGATTCCGAATATTTTCTCGGCGATGAACCGGGAAATGGTCTACAGCCAGACTGACGACGCCAAGCGCCGCTACGCCAACGCGACGGCCGGGGTCGGGAAGGCCTCGGACTGCATCGCCTGCGGCCAATGCGAAAGGGCCTGCCCTCAGCACCTGCCGATTATCGCTGACTTGCAAAACTGCGCCGCTGCGCTGGAGGACTGATGGCTTCCGCGGTCATTGGCAGCCCATCTGAAGCGCTCAAAGCCCTGATTTCGGGACGGATGCGCTTCGGTCGGGCAGAAGGTCGGCTGAATGTTTATCCCGCTGAAAAGCCCGAAAACGGGCACGAAGTCCGCTTTCGGCTGCGGCTCGAGAATCCGTCCTACGACACGGCGGTCCTCTCAGATTTCACCCTCGTCCTTTACGGCGAAGGGGACCGGGTTTTGAGCGAGACGCCTGTGCTCGAGGACGTCGCCCCCGTGACGCTGCGGGCCTGGCAGCACAAAACCCTGACTTTCGAAGCTGCCTGGCCGGACAGCGCGGCCGCGGCCGCCGCCCGGTGGTGCGATCAGAACTGGCAGCGCGGGCGGACGGCGAAAGTAGCGTTATAATGCTGTGGCTATTAAAAATCGTCTTAGACTTGTTTGAGACGATTTTTTTGTATCATGATTTATTTTTCAAATTTGTAAAATTTCTCTAAATATCATTTTATCCTTCGGTGGATTAAATAGCGCTCTTTAACTTGCACTTTTTAGAAATGCGAGTATAATGAAAATAAGAAAAGTAAGGAATTCATACGTCGAATATCTGGAAAATAAATTTATGTGATTTAGAAAGAAGGTATATTTATGGACACAGATGTATTTGTCGATAATGCAAAAGTAACATCAAAGGGACAAATTACAATTCCTAAAGACGTTAGAAAAGTCCTTGGTGTCGATAGTGGCGACCGCATTAGTTTTATCGTTAACAATGGTGAGGTCAAAGTTGTGAATGCCGCTGTTTACGCGATGCGTATGTTGCAGGATAGTCTTAAAGGTGAAGCGAGCAAAGCAGACATTAAGAACGAACAAGACGTTGTTGAAATGGTGAAGTCTGTGCGAAATGAGGACTAATGGTGAAGGTCTTTATTGATACGAATATATTGATTATTAAGATGATGTATTATAAACAAAAGCCCCAAACCGTGTGGTTTAGGGCTTTTGTTTATTTATGGGTTGTAACTTAATCGAATCAGGAACACCCGGTGGTGGAGCCGCAGTCGAGGCAGACCTTGCAGGTGCCGTTGCGCACCATCCGGTCGCTGCCGCAGTTGGGGCACACTTCACCGTAGAGGCGTTGTGTTTAATTAAGCCGTACCGCTGTCAAAAGTCTGGGACTGGACCTCGTGCGGCTTGGTAAAAACAACCTAATAATATATCATCCATTTTTGGCATTAGCGCCCTGCGTTTGAGCGAAAAAATTGGATGAAAGAGGGCACTGGAATAATTTCCTATCTATTTGCTCATTTGCCTAATTTCGAAATTGAGAAAACTATTTTCTAAATGTTATACTAAAATAAATTTAGAAATTCTTCTCGAGACTGGAATAACAAATAGCAGGAGTTAAATATGGCGAATCATGTAATAAAAAAGGGAGTTGAGTCGACGCAAATTGATTATAAGCTTAGTCTTGAAACAGAGAAACCAAAAAGCTGGCTTAAATCAGTGTCTGCGTTTGCCAATACTCAAGGTGGTCATATCTATTTTGGATACACGAACGATACACATGAAGCAATAGGAATGAAAAATACGCAATTAACAGCCAGCAAGATATCAGAATTGATTGAGGCGAGAATTTCTCCTCGCGTTCGGTATGCATTGATTGAAACCGAGTCTAATACCGAGGGGAGATCGTGCCTTGATTTGAAAATTTCTTGTGGGCCGAATTATCCATATTATTATGTGCATGATCGAGTTCGGGAAGCTTATGTCAGACATGGAGACAGATCAGTTTTGGCGACAGATTTAGAGATCAATAATCTTATCCTGAAAGGGCAGAACAGGACTTACGACACATTGCCAAGCCGATATAATTTATCTGACGTCAGTTTTACGCTTCTCCAGGCGACTTATAAAAAAGAAACCGGTGATGATTTTATCCTTCCAAGGGATCTCGTTTCTTTGAGGCTTGTTGGTGAAGATGAAATTGTCACCAATGCCGGATTGCTCTTATGCGATCAGGGATATTTAAAGCAGTCGAGAATTGTCTGCACCAGATGGAAGGGAACGGAAAAAGGTTCTGTTGACGGAGATGCATTGGACGATCAGGAATATTCGGACGCCAGTTTAATTACGTTGTTAAACAGTGCAGAAATTTTTGTCCGCAACAATTCCAAAAATGCATGGACGATTCGCGGCATGCGGCGGGAGGAGAAAAGCGATTATCCCTACAAAGCTGTTCGTGAGGTTTTGGTGAATGCTTTGATGCATCGAGATTATCAGATCATTGGTACTGAAGTTCATGTGGATATGTTTGATGATCGAATGGAAATCACTTCTCCTGGAGGGATGTTTAATGGTGGGAGGATACAGGATATGGATCTGAAACATGTGCCTTCTATTAAGAGAAATGAAGTAATTTCAGATATTTTCGGAAGATTGAATTATATGGACAGAAGAGGCAGCGGTATTGGTAGAATTATTAATTCCTATATGGAATGTTATCAAAAACCAATCTTCTATTCGGACGAATACATCTTTTTAGTGACATTGCCCAATCGAAGTATGGCTGGAAACGGCAGTATCGATACATATGCAGCAGAGAAAACTCAATTATCTAGTGAGAAAACTCAATTATCTAGTGAGAAAACTCAATTATCTCCGAGAAAACTCAATTACGGACAGGATTGGGAATTGAGTTATTTTAATGATGTGATTTTAAAGAGAATAAAAAAGAAATTTCGAAAAAAAACCATCAACCAAATTCGTATGCTATTTGATCGTTATCGCTATCAATATACATTTAATCGGAGGAATATCGCAGAACTTTTTCATATTACAGAAAACGGGGCTTCCGATTTTTTAAGAAAGTGCCTATCAGAAGGAATCATTGCGAAAGAAAAGAGGGACAGTTATCGATTTGTTGAGATCGATAATTTTGAAGAAGTTTGAAAAATCTTGGCTTGAAAAAAATCAATAAAAAATCCTTTTTAGGTATCAAATCGCCTTCGTTTAAGACACACTTGGACGGAGGGATTCTGTATTTCATAAACTTTCAAAAGTAAAAAGTTTTTTGCAATCAAGTGCACAAACTTTTGATTATTATAAGAAAATGTACTTCAAACGTTGCGAAATAAAAAGTCCTGAATCGTCGGATTCAGGACTTTTAGAAAATCTGTAAAAACTATATCATCAAATAATCAGGAACACCCAGTGGTGGAGCCGCAGTCGAGGCAGACCTTGCAGGTGCCGTTGCGCACCATCCGGTCACTGCCGCAGTTGGGGCAGATTTCGCCGTAAATCCGTTCGCCGGATTCGGCGTCATCGGCGGACGATTCGCCGTCGTCGAGCTCTGTCATCCCGGACATCGAGGACATGTCGACCTGTTTGGGCACGAATTCAGAGCGCTTGTAGTGGTGGGTCGGCTTGACCTGGCAGCGGGAATAGTCGCCGCATTCGATGTCGATGACCTTGGAGATCAAATCGGAGATCGAAGACGCGCTCTTGATGTAGGGGTGGCGCAGCACAAGCCCCGAAGGTTCGTACTTCTGGCCTCGGAGCATCGCGGAGATGTCCTTCGGCGGGATCCCGTACTGGAGCATGTGGGAAATCGACTTAGACAGCGACGCCAGCAGCCCCTTGACGACGGTGCCTTCCCGGTCGGTTGAGACGAAGATTTCGCTGATTTGGTCGTTGTCGTAGAAGGACACGGTGATGTAGAGCTCGATGTCGCCGATCTTGGCCGCGTGGGTGCGGCTGTTGCGGATGCCCTTCGGCTTTTTGCGTTCCAGCACGTTGGCATTGCTCTGGACCAAATCGATGAGCTCGTCGTAGCTCAGGTCCGTCAGCTTGCGCTTGCCGTCCTGCTGGCCGCCGGTTGACAGCGGCTGGGCCGCCTTGCAGCCGTCGCGGTAGGTGGCGATGGCCTTGCAGCCCGAGCGGTAGGCCATCAGGTTGATGTTCGCGATGTCGGCTTCGGTTGCACTGTTCGGCATGTTGACGGTTTTGCTGACCGAGCCGGAGATCATCGGCGTGATCGCTGCGACCATCAGCACGTGGCCTTCCGGCCGAATGTCGTTGGCGCAGTCGAAAATCGGCAGATCCTTTTCTTTGATATAAGGTGCGCCCTTCAGCCCCGCGTGCTTCAGCATGCCGTTGTCGTCGGTTTCGAGCAGGTAATCCATCACCGCCTGCACCTGGTCGTCGGAGTAGCCCAAATGGTGCAGCGCCGTTTCCAGCACCGGATTGACGATCTGCATCGCGCCGCCGCTGATGAGTTTTTTCAGCACGACCTGGCTGTAGAAGGGTTCGATCGAGGTGGCACCGCAGTCCATCGCGAAGGAAATCGTACCTGTCGGCGCGATGACGGTGACCTGGGCGTTGCGGTAGCCGTAGGCTTCGCCCAGATCCATCGCGTCGTGCCAGACCTGTTTGACGGTGTCGGACAGATTGGACATGCCGATTTGGTTCAGAATTGGGTGGTCGACGATGTAGGGATCGTATCCCAGATCTTCAAAGGCGTCGGTGCGCGCGCCGGCGATTCTCGCGTGGTTGCGGATGACCCGGGCCATGTAGGGCGCGTTGACGGCGTAGCACGGGAAGGGTCCGACCTTTTCAGCCATCAGCGCGGACACCGCGTAGGAGGCGCCAGTCATGATGCCGGCGAGGGCCGCGGCGATGTTCCGGGCTTCGTCGGAATCGTAGGGGTAGCCGGCATCCATCACCAATGAGGCGATGTTGGCCAGCCCCAGGCCGGTGGTCCGGAAGAGGTAGCTCTTGCGGGCCACTTCTTCGGTGGGGAACTGCCCCCAGTAGATGGACGCTTCCAGCACCAGCTGAATCAATCCCACAAGATGGACGAAGCGCTCGACGTCGAAGACGCCGCCGTGATAAAAGCGGTACACGTTGATCGACGCCAGGTTGCAGGCGGTGTCGTCGAGGAAGGCGTATTCTGAGCACGGATTGGTCGCGTTGATCCGGTTGTATTTAGCGCCGACGTTGCCGTCCTCGCCAGCCGGGCAGGTGTGCCAGGCGTTGAAGCGGTCGTCGAACTGCAGTCCCGGATCGGCGCATTCCCAGGCGGCCTGGTTGATTTTGTGCCAGAGATCCTGGACCTTGACGTCGCGATTGACTCGATCGTCCACCCGGCCCTTCAGCGTCAGGGTGGCGTCCGGGTCGTCGTCTAAATGCATGACCTTGTCCATAAAATCCTGATTGACGCGGACGGAGTTGTTCGCGTTCTGGCCGGAAACGGTCTGATAGGCTTCGCCGTCCATACTGGTGTCGTAGCCCATCTTGCCCAGATCCCGAACCTTTTGTTCCTCGTGGGCCTTCCAGTCAATAAAGGCTTCGATTTCCGGATGGTCGATGTCGGCGATGACCATTTTGGCCGCGCGCCGCGTCGTGCCGCCGGATTTGATGGCGCCGGCGTTGCGGTCGAGCCCCTGGAGGAAGCTCATCATGCCGGAGGATTTGCCGCCGGAGGAGAGCTTCTCGTTCACGCCCCGCAGCGGTGAGAAATTGGTGCCGACTCCGGAGCCGCCCTTGAACAGCTTCGTTTCGGAGACGTAGTGATCGGAAATGGAGCCTTCGCCTAAAAGCTGATCCTTGATCGAGAGGATGAAGCAGGCCGAGGACTGGGTCCGGGTGTAGCGGTCGTTGGACAGCACGACTTTGCCGGTCTTTTCATCGTAGTAATAGAGGTTGTCCGATTCGGCTTCAATGCCGTAATTGCGTTTGATGCCGGTGTTGAACCACTGGGGCGAGTTGGGCGCCCACATCTGGCTCAAGAAAGCGAAGACCAGCTCGTCGTAGACGATCTGCCACTGTGCGTCGTTGTCGATGAGGCCTTCCTCGCGCAGCGCGTCGGTCCAGAAGCCGACGAGACGGTCGGCGACCTGGCGCATCGACGTTTCGTGGCCGGTGCCGGGCACCCCTTCTTTTCTGAAGTATTTGCTCGCGATGATGTTGCAGGCGTTCTGGGAGTAGGCCTTCGGGAATTCCAGGCCTTTCATTTCGAAGGCAATTTGGCCGGTACGGTAGTCGGTTAATGAGACGTCAACGGTTTGCCAGTCGAATAGGTCGTAGACGGTGCGGTCGCTGTTTTCGAGAGACTTGGTAAAAACGCGTTCGAATAATTGGGATAGGTGTTTCAAGATCGTTCTCCGTTTCATTAATTTGCAATGGGCTGATGGGGGGCGTAAGAATTGCGGGAAATTCCCCTGAAGGTATAGCCCCGGGAGCGGTAATTGTCGATGATGCGCTGCAGCGCCTGAACCGTTGTCCCCTTGCCGGGAGCGTCGTGGCACAGCAGCACGACGTTGTTATCATTGCAGTCAGTGGCGTGCTTGACGAGGTCGTCCACCGCGTCCTCGCTGTGGGCGGCGTCGGTGGAATCAGCGTTCCAGTCGTAGTACTGGTAGCCGCGTTTGTTCAATTCCGCCGCCAGTTTGCCCATGATGCCCTGGGCGTAATTCCGGGACACCGTGTTGGACGAGCCGCCGGGGAAGCGGACGTAGGCGGGCACAAATCCGATTTCCGACTTGACGATTTGGGCGATCTGATTCAGATCGTTAAAATAGGTGTCTTCCGAGCGGTAGATGTCGTATTTGTGCGTTTCGGTGTGCAGGCCGATGGTGTTGCCTTCGTCGTAAGCCTTTTTGATCAGATGGCGGTACTGGGGGTACATGCCCGAAACGAAAAACGTGGCGTGGATGTGATTCTGCCTGAGAATAGAGAGAATGGCGTCGGTGTTTTCCGATGGGCCGTCATCAAAAGTCAAGTAGACGATTTTTTTGTTCGATTCCGTATCACGCCCTGGGGTTTCGCCGGGAATCAACGCGTCGGGCGATGTCTCGCCGGCGTCAAAAACAGACAGGCTGCTGGTGGCATTGACGTACGCAGCGTAGGAATTCAGACTCGCTGCGCGGGCACCGACCGCAAACAGGGAACAAAAAACAAGCACCGCAGCGAAACCGATGCTTGTCCTTAAAATCATTTGAATAGATAGTCGCATTAACACTGAACCTCTTTTGTTTGAATTCGTGTAGGGATTATTATAACACAGAAATTTTACTTGTTCACCACTCTTTCAATTAAATAAAAAATGACGTATAATATCAAAAGATTACAACACGACAAGGAGGGCCTTATGCGACCAGCATTTCACAATTACGTTGGGGTCATTGACTCCGGGCTCGGCGGGATTTCCGTCCTTCAGGAAATGACCCGGGAGTTGCCGGACGAGCGGTTTCTGTTTTTCGGCGACTCGGCCAACGCGCCCTACGGCGAAAAGTCGGTGGAACGGGTCCAGCAGATGACCATGGCGATCGCGCAGCGCATGGTCGACGACGGCGTGAAAGCCATTGTCATCGCCTGCAACACCGCGACGAGCGCCGCGGCGGATTTGCTGAGAACCACGTTCACGATTCCGATCGTCGGCATCGAACCGGCGCTGAAGCCGGCGGCGACGGCGGAGAGCAGCCATCGGGTCCTCGTGATGGCGACGCCGGTGACCTTGTCGCTTAAAAAATATCACGATTTGTGGGAACGGTATGCGGGCTACGCCGACTGCGCGTCCCAGTCCTGTCCGGGGCTGGCGAAACGCATCGAGGCGGGCCACCTCGACGCACCGGATCTGGCCGCGATGCTCGAACGGTTTCTTGGGCCCTACCGTGGGAAAGTCGATAGCCTCGTCCTCGGCTGTACCCATTATCCCTTTGTGAAAAAGCAGATCCGCCGGGTGCTCGGCAATGACGTCAAGCTCTACGACGGCGGCCGCGGCACCGCCAGAGAGCTGCGCCGGGTCCTGGCGAAACGCGGTGTTCTCAGAATGCCGGAGGAAGGCCCGGGCGGTGTCGTCTTCCGGTCCAGCATCGACACGCCGGAGGAAATGAAGCTGTACAAAACTTTCTACCATATGGATTTAAATTAAAAAACAGGCACCTGCTCATCGATTTGAGCGGGTGCCTGAATTTTTTGTTTAATTCTTGAGAATCCGTTTTAAAAACACCGCGTTGCTCTCCGTCCGGGTGAGCAGCAGAATGATTTTTTCGGCCATTTCGTCGGCGCCGTCCTTGCCGTAGACCTTTCGGATATTGGCCGACATTTTGAGCGCTTCGGGGCTGAGCAGGAGCTCTTCGCGCCGGGTGCCGCTCTTCTTGATGTCGATTGCTGGGTAGATCCGCCGTTCAGCGAGGTCGCGGTTTAGGTGGAGTTCCATGTTGCCAGTGCCTTTGAATTCTTCGTAGATGATGTCGTCCATGCGGCTGCCGGTATCGACGAGGGCGGTGGCGATGATGGTCAGGCTGCCGCCGTTTTCGATGTTGCGGGCGCTGCCGAAGAACTGCTTCGGGAAGTGGAGGCTCGCCGGGTCGAGGCCGCCGGTCAGCGTCCGGCCCGAGGGTTCGATGACGAGGTTGTTCCCGCGCACGAGCCGCGTCAAGCTGTCGACGAGGATCATCACGTCCTGGCCCTGTTCGACGAGGCGCTTGGCCCTAGCGAGGGTCATCTGGGCGGCGCTGAGTTGGCGGTGAGCCGATTCGTCGAAGGTCGAGTAAATGATTTTGGCGTCCACCGAGCGTTCCATGTCGGTGACTTCTTCCGGCCGCTCGTCGACGAGGAGGATCATCAGCTTGATGTCCGGCGAGTTCTGGCGCACGCCGTTGGCGATGGCCTTGAGCAGCGTCGTCTTGCCGGATTTCGGCGGTGCGACGATCAGCCCGCGCTGGCCCTTGCCGATCGGGGCGAATAAGTCGATGATCCGAGCCGAGATCGCGTCACGGTTGGTTTCAAGGGTGATTTTGTCTCTCGGGAAAATCGGGGTCAGCCGCTCAAATCGCGGCCGGTGCACGATGGATTCGGGGATGGCGCCGTTGACCGTTTCGACGTAGAGGAGGGCGTCCTGCTTTTCGCTCTCGTCGGATTTGCGCAGGTGGCCGGCGATCAGATCTCCGGTGCGCAGGTTGTAGCGCCGAATGATGTTGGCCGGCACGTAGACATCGTTGTCGCCTGGGTAGAAATTCTTTTCGATGCGCAGAAAGCCATAGCCCTCGGGATTCACGTCGAGCACCCCCGTCTGCGTCTTCGCGTAGCGGTCCGCGTGGTTGTTCTTCGGTGCGTTCATCAGCTTTTCCATCTTCTTGATCAAATCGGCGGTTTTGACGCCGTTCACCTTTTCGAGGAAGAGCATCGCCGCGTACTTTTCGCCCCGTTTTGGCGAGCGCACCCGTCCGCCGAGGATGTCGCCGGTTTCGACGCGGAACTTCTGCACTTGAGAAGAGGAGACGTAGACCGGCAGGGCGCCGCCGTCCCGCTCGATGATGCCGTAGCCGGCGGGCAGAATTTTGACCGGCCCTTCGGAATAGGTCGAGTCGCTCAGGTTGTCCTTGAGCTTGTAGCGGCTTTTAATGTGGGCCGCTTCTTTCTTTTTGTGCTCCTGCGCTTCCTTTTCGCGCTTTTTCCGCTGTTCGGCCTGGGCGCCTTCGATCAAGGCGATGAGGTCGGCCTTTCTGATTTTGCTTTTGTAGGATAAGGATAATTGATCGGCCATCTGCTTCAGCTCAGCGATGGTCTTTTGCGTTAAATCTATTGACTGCAAGTAAGACTCCTGAAAATTAAAATAAATTGTAAATTTAAAAATGCGCCGCGGCGCAAAGTTGGATTTAAACTCGATTAAGTGGGTCTATTTTATCAAAGGCCGCAAGAAAAAAACAGCCAAAAATGGCTGTTTTTGTGAAATTTATTGAATTTTTGTCAAAATTAGTGATTTTGAGCGACTTCCTTTGGCGTCACTTTTTTGTTAGTGTCGCTGCAGCAGGAAGGCTTGCCGCCATCAAAGGTCTGATTGTTCTGCTGAGCCAGGCGGTCGAGGAAGGCCTGCCATTTACGTTTCAGTCGTGATGCCACAATGCTCATCTCCCTATTTCGTCTTTGGTTTCGTAGTCGACGGTGCCCTTTTCGAGACCGAGCACCGGACTGATGCTGCCGGCCAGGTCGTCGAGATCGTTGATCAAGTTGTTCTTGCTGACGTCGATGCCCTCGAGGGCGTCGCTCCAAAAGGAATCTTCGATGGCCTCAAAATCGTACATGCCGAGGTAGCGGTCCAGAACATCGTCGAGACTATTGGCCAATTCGGTGATTTCGGTCAGCAGATCGTTCGCGGCTTCAATCATGGTGGCGGATTCTTTGGATTGTTCGGGAAATTTTTTTGAGTTCATTTCGAATACTCCTTTCTGCGTGATCAAACTGGTTTGTATACTATTATAAAGGGTCTTTTTCTTTTTTTCAAATTTTTAGGTCGATTATTTCAGAATGAAGGCAAGCGCATTCAGGCGTGATGGGGCTGATGCCGCAGGCGGCCGCGCTTGGGCTTGGGGGTCAGGCCGTAATGGCGCAGGTTGTAATAGACGCTGCCCTTGCCGATGCGGGAGGCCAGGTGGGCGCCGAAGCCGCCGAGGCGCGCCAGAATCGCCAGACCGTAGCGGCGCCATTTGTACTCAGAGCCGAACCGCGCGCCGATTTCCCGCGCGGACTTGAAATCGTAGAAATAGGTCGATTCCTGATAAAAGGCGTCCTGCAATTCCCAGGGCGTCATGTTTTTCGGCAGGAAGGTCGCGTTCATCATGTCGAAATCGCTCCAGTTCTTCGAGAGCATCCGCCCCTCCTTTACCATCTGGTCGTAGACCGGCGTGCCGGGGTAGGGCGTCAGGATCGCGGGCTGGAGCTGGTAGGCGTGAATGTGCTTGGCGAACTGCACGCTGCGGTGGATGTCCTCGCGGCTGTCGGCGTCCAATCCGAGGACGACGCTGGCGATCATCCGAATGTGGTGGCGCTCACAGGCCTTCGCCGCGGCCCGGATGTTTGCGATGTTCTGTCCCTTGTGGATGTCGTTGAGGGCGTCCTGATTCAAGGATTCGATGCCGATGAGAACCCGGGTCAGGTGGGCGTCGTGGAGCAGCGTCAAAAGCTCCTCGTCCTCGGCTAAGTCGGTGCGGCCGAAGAAGAAGGTCTCTTTGAAAGTCAGCCCTTCGGCGATCATGCGGCGGCAGATTTCCTTCGCCCGCTCCTTGTCGGCGGTGAAATTGTCGTCCTCAAAATTCATGTACTTGAAGCCCATCTTTTTGTACATGCGGATTTCCTCGATGACGTTGTCGACGGAGCGCTGACGGTAGGGCGCAAACATCCGGGAGGTCGTGCAGAAGGTGCAGCGGTAAGGACAGCCGCGGGTCGAGATGACGTTGGCCGCCTCGCACGGCGTCTTGAGAATCGAATAATCGGGGAAGGGCACCTCGTCGAGGCAGGTCAGGGGAATCCCCTGGACGATGGGCTCGGTTCTGCGGCCCTCGACGACGTCGACGATGACCTTTTCCGCCTCGCCGACCACCACCTGATCGGCGTGTTTCAACGCCTCCTCGGGCATCGCGGTCGGGTGCATGCCGCCAAAAATGACCCGGGCGCGGCTCTCCTTGTGGATGCGGTCGGCCAGCTCGTAGCCCCGCGGCGCGTTAGAGGTCATCAGCGAAAAACAAAAGACGTCGACGCTGGGGTCGGCGATGAGGCGGTTGACGTGGATATTGGCGTTGAGCTCCTCGTAAACGGCAACCTCGTGACCGGCTTTTTTTAAGATGCCGCCGAGGATCAGCGGGCCAGTAATGGAGTTGGACTGGCCGTAGATTTTGCCGCCCCAGCGGTAGAAAGGAAGTCGGCGCAGCGCGGTTGTCGGGGTGATCATGACGATTTTCATCTTCATTTATCCTTTCTTTAATGCGTGTAAAATAGTTATTTATATACTTGTAAAGTTTATTGGATGATTGTATAATTAAGTCACATTTTGTAAACCGATGTTAATTAACATGACTAAATCTATTTATAATCATTGGCTCAGTTTTTCGCAATTACAATTTGTGAAATGCGTTTAATTAATGTAGATTAACTAGATAAAAAATATGGGAAAATGGATAAGCGGATCATTAAAACTCAAAAAAATTTAAAAAATACCCTGCGGCAGATGATTTTGGAAAAACCCTTTGAAAAGATTTCGGTGACGGAAATCTGCAAGCGGGCCAACACCAGCCGGATCACCTTCTACACCTATTACAGCGACAAGTACGACCTGCTTGAGCACTGCTTTGAGGATATTCAAGAAGAGGCGACGGCGCGGTTTGAGGAATTGGAAAAGGACAATCCCGAACATCGGCTGAACATTTCCTGCCAGCATTTTCTGATGGTGCTCATCGAGGTGACGACGCCCTTTGTCAAAGCGTCGGTTCAAACGGAGGCGAGCCCGGCCGTTTCGATGTACTACCATTTTGTCCTGAAGAATTTGAAAATGTTCGGAAAGATCAACGCGGATCGGCTGAAGACGCAGTACCATCCGGGACAATTGGACGCCTTTTTGACCTTTGGGCTGTGGGGGTTCATTTTCGCCAGCGGCGTAGAAAGGGACAGCGACGCGACGATGGCAGACGCCAAACAGCTGATCGACGATCTGCTGGCCAGTCCGATTTTTGAAAAGACCTCGGAAAAATAAAAACCGCTGCCGAAAGGCAGCGGCGGAGCAGTCAGAAAATAGTTAAGAGGGCATGATGCGGAAATAACAGACTGAATTGACGGTCAGGATCGTGAGAAGGGCGAGACAAACGGTGATTGCAATTTTGACGGATCTCGACCACGGGGTGTACGCCCACATCAAAATCACGCCCATGGGCCAAGCCAAAAGCAGCATCACAATCACGAGAAAATCAATGAACGTGCCATGGCGTTTAAGAGCAGTCATGTTTTTTACCTCCCTAAGTGGATTTACCCGTATCCTACGCGGGTTGACGCGGAAATTCAAGGCAATCACAAAATATTATCTTTTTTTGTTCTTTTTTCAGTACAATTTCACAGGTTACAAAACGGCGCTTTTTCTTCATTTGGATTTACATTCTTTTTTCTTTTGCGCGATGCGGTTGTGATATAATGAAAATATACAATTTAATTAAATAAAGCATATTCAATGACCAATCGCATTGAAAATACGACGCATTTGGAGGCAATCATGACAATCGCAGTTAAGAAATGGACCGTAAAAGAAGTGGGAAGCGCCGTGCGCATTTGGAATCAGATCGTCGAAGAGGGCAAGGCCTTTCCGCAGACGAACCTTTTGACCTACGAAGAAGGGAAGGCCTTTTTCGCGAAGCAGGATTACACCGGCATCGCCTACGACACTGAAAGCGGCGCCATCGTCGGCCTTTACATTCTTCACCCGAACAACGTCGGCCGCTGCGGGCACATCGCCAACACGAGCTATGCCGTCGACCGGGAGGTCCGCGGGCAGCACATCGGCCGTCTGCTGGTAGAGGATTCGATCGCCCAGGCTCGGGATTTGGGCTACGGCATCATTCAGCTGAACGCCGTGGTCGCGACGAATCAGGCGGCGCTGAAGCTGTACAAGGACATCGGCTTCAAGCAGCTCGGGACCATTGAACGGGGCTTTAGAATGGACGATGGCCATTACGAAGCGATCATTCCCCACGTGTATTACTTATAAGAAAAAATTTAAAAGAACGAGAAACATAGGAAATAGAAAAAATGAAAATTGCCGATTGCGGGACGGATTTCGTCCACAGCTGGGTAGTCCAGAACCGGGGCCTGACGGTGTTGATTGACACCGGCTACGCGGAAGACTGGCCCCATTTTTTAAGCCGGATGGCAACGGTGGATCTCGATCCGTCGGCCCTCGATTACTTGTTCTTGACTCACGCCCACGACGACCACGCCGGCTTTGTCAACGACGTGATGGAGGCGGTGCCGGGGCTGAAAGTCATCACCTCGAGAAAGACGCTTACGGGACTTCGGCGGGGACAGAACGGACCGGGCGGCGGCGTGCCCGACGACGACGCGGCTGCCGTGTGCCGGCAGATGATCCGGGACGGCCACGGCCGGCACCGCTTTCCGGCGATCGAGGAAGGGCTGCTTTCCCGCTTTCTTTGGGTCGAGGACGGGACGATCGGGGAGATCCTGCCCGGGGCGGCGGTGCTCGCGCTGCCCGGCCACACCGAGGACAGCATCGGCCTATTGTGGGATGGCGCCCTGTTCTGCGGCGACGCGGCCCAGAATCGGGCGGACTGGCCGCTTAAAACGACGATTTGGATCGGCGATTTGGACGCCTACCGCGCAAGCTGGCAGAAAATGATCGACGTCCGGCCCGAACGCATTTATCCGGGACACGGCGCGCCCTTCGACGCGGCCGAGCTTAAGAAGGAGCTGCCGGCATTGGCGGAAGTGACATTAAATCCATCGATTCAAGCAAAAAAATAATCTTTAATAAAATCCATTAAAAAAGGCGCGCTGTTCGGCGCGTCTTTTTGCGTGATTCTCAAAATTATTTCATGTATTTTTTGCCGTCGCCCCAGGCGGTGCCGACCCGTTCGCCGATGGCGTAATAGCCGTTCTGGTCGCCGTCGAAGGCGAAGGCGCCGAGCTTTTCAGCGTCGACCTTGCCGTCTGCGGTCAGCACCGAGTCGTCCGCGACGATGTTGACCACCTTGCCGAGGACTCTCTGGCCGTAGGGCTGATCTTGAATTTCCACGACTTCACATTCGAAGGTCAGCGGGTATTCGGTGATGACCGGTGCGTCCACGTGGCTGCTCTTTTCGGCGTGCAGCCCGGTTTTCGCAAATTTGTCGGTGACGTCGTTGGCTGACGCGATGCCGAAGTAGTCGGATTCGGCGAGGGTGTCCGTTCCCGGCACAGCGAGGGTGAAGGCGCCGCGTTTGCGGATGTTGGCGCTGGTTTTGTGGCGCGCGCCGATGTTCAGCGCGACCATGTCGCGGGCGCAGACGCCGCCCCAGGCCATCATCATCACATCGACCGAATCGTCATCGTTGTAGGTGCCGATCATGTACGTCGGCTGCGGGAATAAAATCGGCTTGATGCCGATGTCTTTTAAACTCATGATTATGCCTCCTGATTGTTGTTGATATTTTGATTATATCTGTAAAAAATCGGCTTTGCCTTAATAAAGGCTCAAAGGGTGTCGAGGTAGCGCTTGGTGTGTGTCATCACGTCCTTCAGGATGTCGAGATCGTGAAGGGTGTCGCCGGTCTCGAGGGAATGGTTGGCGTCGGCGTAGATCGTCAGCGGCAGGTGGCGCGCCTTGGCGCCGGAAACGATCGTCTCCTGACCGACCCACGGGTCGGCGCTGCCGTAGAACGCGATGCCGCCGCCGTCTCGGGCGAAGTCGAAGGTTTCCTTCAGCGGCGTGTAGGCGATTAGGTGCACCGGTTTGTCGGTGAATTGCTCGTGGGCGAGGTAGGCAGCGAGAATCGTGCCGATGCTCTTGCCGATGAAGAGGTAGTCGTCGTAATCGGGGAAGGCGCGAAGCTGCCCCTGGATCGAGGTCAGTGCCTGATAAAAGGCCCGTTCGCGGCGGCCTTGATCCTGGCGCATGTCGGCGATCGCGGCGCTTTTGAATTCTGGGTAGCCGACGGACTGGATCTCCCAGCCGGCCGCCCTCGCGAGCTTGGCGCTGTAGTACAGCAGCGGCCGGTCGAGACTGTAGCCGACGCCGGGGAAAAGTAACGCGCATTTTTTCGTATTTGTCATAACGTGTCCTTTCACTTGTTTTTATAAAAAAATAGATGCATTATTGCCAAACCTGAATCAATGGATAGGGCTGTTGCTGGGCGAGGCTGCCGGTAAAATTGATCCAGCCGGCGCATCGGTCGAGCACGGCGGAGTCGGCGGTCATCACCAAATTGTGGCCGGACAGCTCGGCGTCGACGCCGCGGATCAGCGGTACGGCGAGGTCCAGGCCGAAGGCGGCGTTGGCCTCGAAAATCGCCTGGCGCAGCCGTCCGGAGTTGGACACCGGCGCGTCCAGCAGGATCACCGCAGCGCCGACGTCAACTGATTTTAAAAACCGGAGCAGGGAGCGGACCGCCCAAGCGGTTTCGGGAATCAGCCGGTAGGTGCCGCGGAGGGCGGCCAGATCCCGGACGGCGCCGTCCATGCCGAGGAACAGCGGTGAGCGGCAGGCCATGACCTCCAGCGTGATGATTTGGTTGAAGCCGTCGATCCAGACGGTCTGCCCCTTTAAAGCGGCGGGGTCGACGATTTTTCGGGTGCGCTGTTCTCGCTGCTCGGTTGAGCAGACGCTGCGCATGATGGCGAGGCGCTGCCGCACGGAGAGCTGGTAGTGGTTGGCGACGAAGGTGAGGGTCGGGCTCAGGCTGTAGCCGCGGTTCAGGAGGTGGCAGACGTCGCTTGACGCTGCCTGGAGTACGGGCAGGGCGGAAGAGGAAAAATTGCGGCGATCCTCGGGGACGAAGCCCCGCTTGGCGTTCGCCATCACGCGCCGAGCTTTCCGAATCGGAAGGCCGAGAACGCGCTGGCCAGCCGCCGGAGATTGCCGTCGAGCATCGCGTAAGCCTTTTCCCGGAGAACCGCCGGCATGCCGAAGGCTGCCTCGGCGATGCCGCCGGCCATGCAGGCGAGGGTGTCGCTGTCGCCGCCGAGGGAAATGGCCAGACGGATGACGTGCTCGTAATCCGTCCCTTCGAGGAAGGCAGTGATGGCTTCCGGCACAGAGCCCGGGCAGGTCGCGTCCATCGCGTAGCCCGGCCGAATGGCGTCGAGGCTTTGGGAGAGATCGTAGCCGTACCGCGATTCGACGGTGCGTTTAATCGTCGGCTTGTCCGCGCCCTGACGCGCGAGGAGGATGCAGACGGCGATGGCCTGGGCGCCCTTGATCCCCTCCGGATGGTTGTGGGTCACCTCGGCTGTGGCCTTTGCGAGGGCTTCGGCCTCCTCAACGGAACGGGCAATCCAGCCGACGGGCGAGACCCGCATGGCGCTGCCGTTGCCGAGACTGTTGTAGGGCTTAGGGTCCTCGGCGTGAAGCCACTTGCTGAAATAGCCGCCGTAGCCTCGGTGCGGGTAGGCCTGCCCCATGGCCTGCATGTTGCGGACCACCGCTTTTTTCAGCACCGCCTCGTCTTGAGCGTCCGCTTCGATGATGGCCTTTGCGACGGCGAAGGTCATGACCGTGTCGTCGGTGAACCGCGCGCCGTCGGGGAGCAGCGGAAAATCCACCGTCTTCACAGGATGGCCCTCGTAGACAGAGCCGGCGATGTCGCCGAATACTGCACCTAACATAAAAATTCCCCCTTTTTTCTGGTTTGCCCCATTATAACACACGGGGAAGGGCTGCCGCATTGACACCGGTGGCCAGTGAGGGTAAAATCAAAACAAATAACAAATTTGAGGTGAAACCATGATTACGATCGATGCGATTCAAATTGACGGCAAAAGGAGCGACGGCCTTTTAATTCAGTCTCCCGGCGGCGAAGGCCACCCGAACATGATTCTGATTCAGTGCGCCAAGGGCTATTTGATGTGCGGCTACCTGAATCTGGACGCGGCAGACAAATTTGGCGACGCGGCGGTGCTCGTCGGCGGCGCGGATTTTGACGCGGTGCTGCACAACCCGATCAAGGGGATGACTGCGGCGGCGAAGGCCCTCGGCGTCCACGACGGCATGACTGGCGAAGAAGCGGCCGAAATTCTCAACCGCTGATGGGACGAAAGGGCCGGATCCCCGGTCCTTTTTTAATGAAAAATTAAATAGGGTTTGACAAAAACGATGAAATCGCATATATTACAGTTAAAGCGCAGAAGATCGAGATAGAGGAGGCAGAAATGCAGGTTTCGACAAAATTTACGATCGCCATCCACGTGCTGACGGCGACAGCTTATTTTTCTAAGGATCAAAAGGTGACCAGCGAATTTCTCGCGGCCAGCGTGGGCAGCAACCCGGTCATCATTCGGAATATCATGGGCCAGCTCAAAAAGGCGGGGCTGATCAAGGTGAAGCGCGGCCCAGGCGGCATCGCCATTACCCGGCCGCTGGATCAGATCACCTTCCTCGACGTGTACCGCGCGGTGGAAACCCACGGGGAAGAGGCGCTGTTCCGCTTCCACGCCAACCCGAATCCGCAGTGTCCGGTGGGGCGCAACATTCACTACGCGCTGGACGACGCCCTCGAATCGGTTCACCATCATTTCGAGGAAGATTTAAGCCATCACACGCTGGCGGACGTGTACGAAAATACGGTCCGCGCCATTGCGGGCTGAGGCAGACGGAATTCAAGCTGTTCATCACGGACAGCTTTTTTATTTTGCCTGTCTTTCAAAATAGGGTTTCGCACTGATATTTTTATCATTGTATTGTTAATAAAACGAAACTGAACCGAAACGCGGCGATTTCCCGGGAAACGACGGTAAAATTCAGGTATGGCCTTGAAATCGAGACAGACAATGCATATAATACCTTGCAGATTTTGACAAAAGTAAAAATTTTGCGCAATAAATAAAAAAATAATAACATGTCATGCAAGGAGATCAGAAAATGGAGAAAACGGCAGAACAGAATCAGTCGGATTTTACCCACGGCCGAATCGCCGGCAAATTGCTTAAATTTATGATTCCAGTTTTCGGCGCGCTGGTGCTCCAGGCCATGTACGGCGCGGTGGACCTGCTCGTGGTCGGGCGCTTTGGCTCCCGGGCTGGGCTGTCCGGCGTCTCCACCGGCAGCAATGTGCTGAACCTGGTCACCTTTGTTATCACCGCGTTGGCCATGGGAGTCACCGTCGTGATCGGGCACGATTTAGGCGAACGCAAGCCCGAGAAAATCGGCCCGCTGATCGGCGGTGCAGTGCTCGTTTTTGCTGGGATTGCCGCCGCGCTGTGCGTGATCATGACGGTTTGGGCCAAGGGCATTGCGTCACTGATGATGGCGCCGCCGGAGGCCCTCGACTTGACGGCCCAGTACATCCGCATCTGCGGCGCCGGGATATTCTTCATCGTCGCCTACAATGTGATCGCGGCCATCTTCCGAGGGCTCGGCGATTCGAAGACGCCGCTGATTTTCGTCGCCATCGCCTGCGTGTGCAACGTGGTCGGGGATCTGCTCTTCGTCGCTGTGTTTCACATGAACGTCGCCGGTGCGGCACTGGCCACGATCATGGCCCAGGCCATCAGCGTCGTGCTGTCCCTCGTGATCATGAGCAAAAAGGATCTGCCCTTTACCCTGAAGGCATCCCATTTCCGGATCAATTCGGAGGTGCGGCGGTTTTTGAGAATTGGTCTGCCGCTGGCCCTTCAGGAATTTCTGACCCAGATCTCGTTCATGGCCATCTGCGCCTTTATCAATCGGCTAGGGCTGGAAGCCTCCTCCGGGTACGGCGTCGCGAGCAAATTGATCAGCTTCATCATGCTGGTGCCGAGCTCGATGATGCAGTCCATGTCGGCCTTCATTTCCCAGAATGTCAGCGCCGGCAAGGAAGATCGGGCGCGCAAGGCCATGCTCATCGGCATGGTGTTCGGCGCAAGCGTCGGCGTCGTGATTTTGATTCTGGTCTTCCGATTTGGAGGCGCGGCGTCGTCGCTGTTTACGACCCGGCAGGCCTTCATCCAGAACAGCTGGGATTATTTAAAGGGCTTCGGGCCGGAAGCGATTGTGACATCTCTGCTGTTCAGCCTTTACGGTTATTTCAACGGCCACGACCGTTCACATTTTGTGATGATCTGCGGCATTCTGCAGACGTTTTTGGCGCGGCTGCCGATGTCCTACATCATGAGCACTCAGCCTCACGCTTCGCTGACCCATATCGGTTTGGCGTGTCCGGCCTCGACGGTGTTCGGCGTGATCGTCGCGCTGATTTATTATGGCCACATGAACCGGCAGATGAAAAGGGAAATGAAAGCCCAGTTGCCATCTTAAAATTCATGTTTCGGGCAAAAAAATGGCCAGCCGAATTTTTCGGCTGGCCGTTTTGCTGTGCAGATTTTAAAATTAGTCGAGCAGCGCGAGGATGCGGTCCTTCGGGACGGCGCCGACCTGACGGTTGGTGATTTCACCGTTCTTAAAGACCATTAATGTCGGGATGCTCATGATGCCGTAATCCTTGGCGATGTCCGGTTCTTCGTCGACGTTGACCTTGCCGACGATGAAATCGTCGTGTTCTTCGGCAATCTGATCGACCAATGGTGAAACCATTTTGCACGGGCCGCACCAGCTGGCCCAGAAATCGAGGAGCACCGGCTTGTCCGCCTTCAGCACTTCCTGTTCAAAATTATCCTTTGTAATGGTGAGTACGCTCATGTATTGACCTCCTTGAGCGATCGTGTCGATCGCGACTTTTCTTATTTTAGGCAATTTCCTATTCTATCGAAAATAACTTTAATCCGGCTTTAATCATTTGTGACGATCGCCGGCAGATATGATAGAATAATAAACATCTTTGTATTAAATTTATCTTAAAATCCATTTAAAGGCAAGGCGGATATGACAAATCAAACAAATTCAGAGGAAAAATTTTCGAGTCGGCTGGGCTTCATCCTGACCTCGGCCGGCTGCGCCATCGGCCTGGGCAACGTCTGGCGGTTTCCCTACATCACGGGGAAGTACGGCGGCGGGCTCTTTGTGCTGATCTACATTTTGTTCCTTTTGATTCTCGGGATTCCAATCGTGACGGCGGAGCTCGCTGTCGGGCGCGCCAGCCGGAAGAGCGTGATGCGCTCCTTTGACGTGCTCGAACCGGCGGGCACAAAGTGGCACGTCTACAAATGGATCGCGATGGTCGGCAATTACCTACTGATGATGTACTACACGACGATCGCCGGCTGGATTCTGCTGTACTTCTTCAAGACGGCCCGCGGCGATTTCGTCGGTCTGAAAAGCGCCGGTGTGGCTCAGGCCTTTGGGGCGACCACAGCCAGTCCAGTGGTTTCAGTCGTCTTCATGGCCGTCATCGTGGTTGTAGGCTTTGCGATCTGCGCCGGCGGTCTGCAGGGCGGCGTCGAACGGATCACGAAGGTGATCATGGTCGCGCTGTTCGTGCTGATGGTGCTGCTGGCACTCAATTCCATCAGACTGCCCGGGGCCAAGGCCGGCATGACTTTTTATCTCAAGCCCAATACCGGCGCGATGACCCTGAAGACGCTGCCGGAGACGATTTACGCGGCGATGGGGCAGTCTTTGTTCACCCTCGGCGTCGGCATCGGCTCGATGGGGATTTTCGGCGCGTACATCGGCAAGGAAAAACGGCTCTTCGGCGAAGGGGTGACCATCGCCGCGCTGGACACGGTGATCGCGATCCTCGCCGGGGTGGTGATCTTTCCAGCGTGCTTTTCCTACGGCGTCAAGCCGACGTCGGGGCCGCCGCTGATTTTCATCACGCTGCCCAACGTGTTCAACCACATGCCCCACGGCCGGTTCTGGGGCGCGCTGTTCTTTTTGTTCATGACTTTTGCGGCGCTCTCGACGGTGATCGCCGTGTTCCAGAACATCATCGCAAATTTCCGCGATGTGACGGACATGCCCCTCAAAAAAAGCTGCGCGATCAACGCGGTGCTTTTGATTCTGCTGTCCCTGCCTTGTGCGCTGGGCTTTAACCTGCTGTCCTTTATCCAGCCGCTGGGCGCGGGCTCGACGATTCTCGACCTCGAGGATTTCCTCGTCTCGAGCAACATTGTGCCGGTGGGCTCCATCATTTACGTGCTGTTTATCACGGCCAAAGCGGGCTGGGGCTTCGACGGCTTTTTGTCGGAGGTCAACACCGGAACGGGCCTGTACTTCCCCGAAGGACGGGGCAGCCGGTTCTATATGGGTGTGGTGCTGCCAATTTTAATCGCGGTGATCATGATCGGCGGCTATTTGGGATAGCCGGCGGCACGATCCGTTTGAAGATAAAAAAATTTAAGTAGAGGAGAATTAATTTTTATGGAGAAAAAAAGGGAGACCTTTTCGAACCGATTGGGGTTTATTTTGGTTTCGGCTGGCTGTGCCATCGGTCTCGGCAACGTCTGGCGCTTTCCTTACATCACCGGACGCTACGGCGGCGGCGCCTTTGTACTGCTGTACCTGTTCTTTTTGGTGATTCTCGGCATTCCGGTTATGACGGCGGAATTCGCGGTGGGCCGGGCGAGCCAGCGCTCGACGGCGCTGTCCTTTGAACGGCTCGAACCGAAAGGGACGAAATGGCACGTCTACAAGTGGTTCGCGATGGCTGGCAATTACCTGCTGATGATGTATTACACGACGATCTGCGGCTGGCTGGTGCTGTTCTTCGTCAAGATGATGCGCGGCGATTTTAACGGCATGAATCCGAACCAGATCGCCGCGGCCTTCACCCAGGTGACCCAGAGCCCGTGGCTCTGCGTCGGTTTCATGATCCTCGTCGTCGTCATTGGCTTTGCCATCTGCGCCGGCGGGCTCCAGGGCGGGGTCGAACGTATCGTCAAGGTGATGATGACGGCGCTGATTCTGCTGATGATCGTGCTGGCGGTCAACTCGGTGCGGCTGCCCGGCGCGTCCAAGGGCATCAGCTTTTATTTGAAGCCCAATTTCCACAATATGGTTAAGAACGGCATCGGCAACACGATTTTCGCGGCGATGGGTCAGGCCTTCTTCACGCTGAGCATCGGCATCGGCGCGATGGCGATTTTCGGCTCCTACATCGGCAAGGAAAAGCGCCTGCTCGGCGAATCGGTGACGATCTCCGCGCTGGATACCCTCGTCGCAATTCTCGCGGGGCTGATCATCTTCCCGGCCTGCTTTGCCTACGGCGTGACGCCAACGGCTGGGCCGTCGCTGATCTTCATCACGCTGCCCAATGTGTTCAACCACATGCCTCACGGCCAGATTTGGGGCGCGCTGTTCTTCCTGTTCATGACCTTCGCCGCGATGTCGACGGTCATCGCGGTGTTCCAGAACATCGTGTCCTACGCGACGGATTTGACCTCTGTGTCGGTTAAAAAGGCCTGCCTGATCAATGGCGTAGTCGTGATCCTGCTGTCCCTGCCCTGCGCCTTGGGCTTCTCGGTGCTTTCCGGGGTGCACCCGATGGGCATCGGCACGACAATTCTCGACTTTGAAGATTTTATTTTGAGCAATAACCTGATGCCGATCGGCTCGATGATTTACCTGCTGTTCTGCGTCACGAAAAAGGGCTGGGGCTACGACGGCTTCATCCACGAGGTCAACGAAGGGGAAGGCATGCGCATGCCCGAAGGCGGCGTTTCGAAGGGCTATTTAACCTACGTGCTGCCCTTCGTCGTGCTCTGCGTGTTCCTTGGCGGCTACCTGATTCACTAAGTCAGAAAGGGGATAGAAGTTTTTGGCGACTGATAAAAAAAGAGAGACGTTTTCGAGCCGGCTGGGCTTTATTCTGGTTTCGGCCGGCTGCGCCATCGGCCTCGGCAACGTCTGGCGCTTTCCGTACATCACCGGGCGCTACGGCGGCGGGGCTTTCGTAATTTTGTATTTGTTTTTCCTGTTGATTCTCGGCATTCCGATCATGACCGTGGAATTCGCGGTGGGCCGGGCAAGCCGCCGCTCGACGGCGCTGTCCTTCGAGCAGCTGGAACCCAAGGGCACTAAGTGGCACATCTACAAATACTTCGCGATGTTCGGCAATTACCTGCTGATGATGTACTACACGACGATTTCCGGGTGGATGATTCTGTTCTTCCTGAAAATGCTGCGCGGGGATTTCAACGGCATGAACGCCACACAGATCGCGGCGGCTTTCGCGAAGATTACGGCCAATCCGATGCTCTGCGTCGGCTTTATGATTCTCGTCGTGCTCATCGGCTTCGGCATCTGCGCTGGCGGGCTGCAGGGCGGCGTCGAACGCATCGTCAAGGTGATGATGACGGCGCTGATTCTGCTGATGGTCGTGCTGGCGGTCAACTCGGCGCGGCTGCCCGGTGCGGCTAAGGGCATCAGCTTTTATTTGAAGCCCAATTTCCACAACATGGTCAAATACGGCATCAGCAAGACGATTTTCGCGGCGATGGGCCAGGCCTTCTTCACGCTGAGCATCGGCACCGGGTCGATGGCGATCTTCGGCTCCTACATCGACAAGGACAAGCGCCTGTTCGGCGAATCAGTGACGATTTCGGCGCTGGACACCATTGTCGCGATTCTTGCCGGCCTGATCATCTTCCCGGCCTGCTTCGCCTACGGCGTGACGCCGACGGCCGGCCCGTCTCTGATCTTCATCACGCTGCCCAACGTGTTCAACCACATGCCCCACGGCCAGATCTGGGGCGCGCTGTTCTTTTTGTTCATGACCTTCGCTGCCATGTCGACGGTCATCGCGGTGTTCCAGAACATCGTGGCCTACATGACCGATTTGAAGGGCGTGTCGGTCAAGACGTCCTGTTTGATCAACACGATTGCGATGATCCTGCTGTCCCTGCCCTGCGCCCTGGGCTTCTCGGTGCTCTCCGGCGTGCACCCGATGGGCGTTGGCACGACGATTCTCGATTTTGAAGACTTTATCTTGAGCAACAATCTGATGCCCCTGGGCTCGTTGGTCTACCTGCTTTTCTGTATGACAAAGAAGGGCTGGGGCTACGACGGCTTCATCCACGAAGTCAACGAAGGGGAAGGGCTGCGGATGCCGGATACTGCCATGACGCGGACCTATCTGACCTACATTCTGCCGCTGGTCGTGCTCTGCGTCTTTTTCGGCGGCTATTTGATTCATTAAAAAACGCAACACGCACACAAGGTGAACGCATTGACGTTCGCCTTTTTCATGAGATTAATCATAAATTTTGAAGAAACGACAGATTTAGCAGAAAAAAGTTTTGAAGAAACTGCAGATTTTGGCAAAAATAATCTTGAAGAAATGACATAAATCAAAAAGCGGAAAAAGACGAGGAGGACATCGTGCATTACGAAGGCACCCTTTACCGACCGCCGAGTGAAGCTGGGAGCTTGATTTTTCAGGTGACGATCGGCTGCGCGCGCAACACCTGTACCTTTTGCAGCATGTACAAGGACAAGCGCTTTCGGATTCGGCCGATGGACGAGATCGAACGGGACATTTGGGAGGCGGCCGCGCGTTACGGCAATCAGGTCCGGCGGATTTTCCTGGCGGACGGCGACGCGCTGATCCTGCCGACGGACCAGCTGCTCCGGATACTCGACGTGCTGCAAAACGCCTTTCCCGCCGCGGAGCGGGTCACCGCCTACGGCGCGCCGGCCGACGTGCTGGGCAAATCCGATTTGGCACTCACTGCACTGCGCGGGGCGGGCCTTTCGATGATTTACATGGGCATGGAATCCGGGAGCGACGAGGTGCTCAGACGCGTGCACAAGGGCGTCAGCGCCGAAGAAATCGCCGCAGCTGGAAAACGGCTCAAGGCTGCGGGTATGGCCCTTTCGCTGACGATGATCGCCGGCCTCGGCGGAAAAACGCTGTGGCAGGAACACGCGGTGGCAAGTGCACGGGTCGTCTCGAAAATTCGGCCGGATTACCTTGGGGCCCTCACCCTAATGCTTGAACCGGGGGCGCCGCTGCTCAAGGACGTGCAGTCGGGCGCCTTCGCGATGCTTTCGCCCGAGGAAGACCTCGAGGAGATGGCGCTGTTTTTGCAAAACGTCACGTCGCCCGGCACCGTCTTCCGCGGCAATCACGCGAGCAATTATCTGAACCTGCGCGGAACCCTGGACGCCGACATCCCGAAGATGCTCGACGCGATTCAAACGGTTCAAAATAATCAAAATTTCAAGCCGGAATGGCTGCGGGGGCTGTGAGATAGCTGGCACTTTCCTTAATCAAAGTGTACTTATGAAAAAACATCGCCTCTTTTCCTACGGGATTTGATATATTTAAAGTTAATATTCAAACACGGAGGTGAGCATTGTGAAAATATTTGTAGCTGGCGGCAGCGGCAGAGTGGCCACCGAAACGATCCGCATTCTGGCGAGCCAGGGACACGACATTTACGCCGGCGCGCGCCACAAGGACCACATTGTAATGGGGGACCATATTTATCCTCAGGAATTGGACCTTCACGCAGAGGTCGATGCGCTGGCGGCGCAGATCGACGGCATGGACGCCGTGTACTTTCTCGCCGGATCCAGAGGCAAGGATCTGCTTCAGACCGACGCCTTTGGCTGTGTCAAGCTGATGCAGGCCTGTGAAAAGGCTGGGATTAAACGCTACGTGCAGCTGAGCTCGATTTACTCGATCCAGCCTGAAAAATGGCAGGAAGAGCCCTCCCTCGCGTCGATTATGAATTACGACATCGCTCGTTTCTTTGCCGATCAATGGCTGATCCGCAACACCGACCTCGACTACACGATCGTCGGGCCATGCGTCTTGACCGAGGAACCGGCGACGGGCAGAATCGAAATCAATCCTGAACGCGGCACGTCTAATCCGATTCCGGACGTCGCGGCAGTGCTCGCCGGGGTGCTCGACAAACCGAACACCTTCCGCAAGGTCATCTACATGACCGGCGGGGACACGCCGATCGAGGACGCACTGGACGCGGTGGAATAAAGGCAGTTTGATGATTTGGCGGTCTCCGTCTGAAAGACGAGAGGCCGCCGATTTTTTTGTAATTTTGTCGTGATCGTTTTCAAAAGACTGCCGATGTGGTATAATAAAAAACATGACTATGAGAATAATTTCAATAGGAGAGAGAAAAATATGAGCGACCAATCCTCAGGCGTGTACGTCATCGATCAGGATTATAACATCGTCACTTATAATCAGACGATCAAAGCAATGTACCCGCAGTTAAAAAAGGGCAAAAAATGCCATCAATGTCTGATGAATCTGGACGCGCCTTGTCCGCCCTGTCCGGTCGCGAATCACATTTACGGCCCGCAGACTTATTTGGACCCGATCCGCGGCATTTACGAAACCGTCGACGCAGTGGAAATGGATTTGGGCGGCGGACAAGTCGGGCATGCCTTGGTCTGCAGTACTGTGGGCGAGAGCGAAATGATCGCGACCAAGCTGCCGAAGACACAGGCTGAACTCGACCGGCTGTTGGAGCAGGAGTATTATGACGTTTTAACCGAGGGCTATTCCAGGAAGGGCTTTATCCGGGAGACGGAGCGCCTTTTCAAAAACGCCGACCAAACTGTTTACGCCATTGTGATGTTTGACATCCACAATTTCAAGGCAGTCAACGATATTTTTGGCCTCGAGGGCGGTGACCAGGTTTTGAAATACGTTTTTGAAACGTTGAGAACCAGTTGGCTTCAGCCTGTGATTTCGGCTCGAGTTGAATCGGACTGGTTTGTCTTTCTGGTCAAAAAAGAAAAGATTGAATCGAAAAGTCTGAACGACATGCTGAACATCGAGTGGCACAATGACAGCCGTACGGTGCATCTGCATCTGCGCTGCGGCGTTTACAAAGTTGAAAACCGGCAGGTGTCGGTGCACAACATGATCGAGTGGGCCATTCTCGCGAAGGAATTTGCGGGCCGGAAGGGGTACGGCAACGTCGTTCTTTTTAATGAAACAATGCGGAAATCCTACATCGATCACGCCGAAATCATTTCCAGTTTTCAGAACAGCATCCGCAATCAGGATTTTAAAGTCTATTATCAGCCGATCGTCCGGACGCGGGATGAAAAAATCGTCTCGGCAGAAGCTTTGGTTCGCTGGGTGCAGCCCGAAATGGGATTTGTGGGGCCGAATCTTTTCATTCCGGCTTTAGAAAAGGGCGGCTTAATCACCGCATTAGACCGGTACGTTTTGAAACACGTCTACGCCTTTCAGGAGATGCTGATGCACAAAGGGATGGCTTTCGTTCCGGTTTCTGTGAATTTGTCCCGGCAGGATTTTTACAACGAGTATTTGATGAACGACATTCTCAACTTGTCGAGGGACAGCGCGTTCCCGAGGGGATCCGTCAATTACGAAGTGACCGAAACGTCGGTGGCCGTTTTAAGGCAGAACTGCGCCTACCTGCTCAAGCAGATTCAGCAGATGGGGGCGTCGGTGCTGCTGGACGATTTCGGCAGCGGCTACTCCTCGTTGGGCATGATCGGCGACTATCCCTTCGATATTGTCAAGATCGACAAATCCTTTATCGATCAAATCGTGAGCAAACCAACTGTGCGGGCGGTCATCACCTCAACCATTGAGATGTGCCACAAGATTGGGCTGAAAACCGTCGCTGAAGGGGTGGAGACGGCAGAACAGCTGGACTTTTTAAAGCGCCATCATTGCGATTACATTCAGGGGTATTATTATGCGAAGCCCATGGATGAAGACACGTTTTTCGGTTATCTGATGTCCAACCAGGACGAAATCGCGCAGGAAGATTTGCCCACCCATCTCCCACAGGAACAGGAAGTTGATTTTGACAACCTGGTCGATCTGGTTGACCACTCCGGGCAGTTTATCCAAGTCTGTTATCCGGAAGATTACACGATGGTCTTTGCCAACGCGATGACGCGGCAGGTCTCCGGGCATCCAGACAAGCCCTACCAGGGCGAGAAATGTTACCGGTATATGCTCGGTTTTGACGCGCCCTGCGGCCATTGCCCGATGAAACAAATGGCCGGTGAAACCGAAAAAAACATTGAAGTGGACGACGGCAGCCATATTTTCGATTTGAAGGGCCGGTACGCCAAATGGAACGGCCGGAAGGTCTTCATCGAATACGGCCGGGACGTCACAGCGACGAAATCGGATCAGCGTCGATACGCCAGCCATATCCGGTCGATAATTGAAAATGTGCCGGAGGGCCAGGGAATTTTCCACGTCGATTTGACGGCTGACAAGTGGCTGAGCTCCGGCGGGAAGGCACAAAACGCGCGGAATATGCAGAATGTCGAGGACGTCGATACGCTGATTCGGATGATCGGCTCTTTTGTGCCGGACGAAGAAAGGCAAAAGCGGTTTTTTGAGACCTTTAACCGGGAAAAGCAATTAACGTCCTACGCTGAAGGAAAATATCAAATCATTCTTGAAACGTTGTCGTATTACGATGACCGCTCGATTCGATGGTCAAGGATCACGGCGCAGCTCATTGACAATCCAGAAAATGGCCACATCGAAAGTTTGATTTACGGCGTCGACATCTCAAAAGAAAAAATCCATATCAAAGAGCTGGAAATCGAAAGAGAGAAGGCCGGGGAATTGGCTTCGCCGGAAGATTATTACCGGTATTTTGACAGTCTGACGGGGTTAAACAACCGTCTAGACTTGCACGACGCGCTGAATAAAGCTCCATTCAAGGCAGTGATGATGCTCGATCTCGACGATTTTAATAAAGTCAATGATACTTATGGCTTTTCGGCCGGCGATCAGGTCTTAAGGGTATTGGGGAAAATCTTTTTGGATTTTGGCGCAAAGAACAAAATCAAGTTTTACCGTTACGCCGGTAAAACCTTTGTCGGATTAAGTCGAAACGAAGGGCAGGACATCCAAAAGGCCGCAACGACGCTTTTGGAAATCGTGCGTCAGACCCGGGTGGCCTTGGATCGCGGTGAAGAGGTGACCTTGACTGCCTCCCTTGGCTACACCACGAAGGCTGCCGAAGGACAGAAAATGATCGACCGCGCATACCAGGCCATGCACTTGGCGAGACGGCGCGGCAAAGATCAAGTGGCTTGTGTGGATTAAGATAACAAAACGGCATCTGACTCGAAAAAAGTCAGGTGCTGTTTTTTGTTTGTCAGAGCGGTCAAATTATTTTTTAGAATGTTGTTAAAACCACAGACCGTCTACTACAGATGTGACATAATCAAAGCACAATAAAGAGTAAATAAAAAACGAAATATCAAAATTTCAGAAAGGCGGTGACTGTGATGCCAGTCATGAACGAAAAAGTTGGTGAAGTTTTCGCCATCGCGAAGGACAATCAACCGGTGCCGGGATGCACCATTTCTAAGTCCGTTTACGACGGCGGGAACGCGGTCGTGGTTTTCTCTCTCGCGGCGGGAACAGACATCAGCGCGGAAATCTTTCCGTATTACAAATTGATTTTAGTCGCAGAGGGCAGTCTTGAGGTTTACGGGACCGACGGCTTTGTCCGCGGGCTTTCAGCCGGAGACGGCATCCTGACGCCGACGGATCAGCCCATCGGTATGCGCACAGCAGACGGCGCGGTTTATACAGAAATTGAAATTCACAAGGAGGATACAATGAATCAGGCAGTACACGCAGGTGAAGTTTTTAAATTGGCGGAATTGGTACCCTATCAGGACGGAAAAATCGTCAACATGGACGTTGTCCACAACGATAAGATGAAATTTGTCGTCATGGCCTTTGACAAGGGCACAGCCCTCTCGGAACACGCGGCGCCGGGTGAAGCGCTGATTTTCGCCCTCGACGGCGAAGGGGTCATCGGCTACGAAGGCGAAGATCATCCGATTAAAGCGGGCGAAAACTTCCACTTCGCCAAGGGCGGCCTGCATTCAGTAAAAGCGACGGAAAAATTCAAGATGGCACTGCTGCTGACCCTTGAATAAACGACAGCCTAAGGGTTTTAGAAAGCGAGCAAAATCATGGCAAAGCAAATTGATTTAAATCAGTCGGTGTACACCCTCGTGAAACAGTACCCGGAACTCAAAGACATCATGGCCGATTTGGGCTTTACGGAAGTGACGAAAAAGGCGATGCTGAACTCCGTAGGCAAGGTCATGACGATCCCGAAGGGCGCAAAAATGAAGCACATTTCGATGATCGATGTAGCGCGGGCGCTGCTTGCCAACGGCTTCGAACCGGCCGGCGACATGCCGGCGGTGGGCGCCGCACCGGGTGCGAAGCCGTCCGCGAAGGCGGCATCCCCGATGTCCGACGAACGGAAGGCGATGTTAAAGGGCTACCTCAAACGTCTCGGTGACGGCGAAGACCTCGAAAGTGTCCGCGCCGATTTCGTCGCCCATTTCAGCGACGTGGAAGCCTCTGAAATCATGGAAGCGGAACAGGAACTCCTTGCGGAAGGAACCCCGCTTCAGGAAGTGCAGCAGCTCTGCGACGTGCACTCTGCATTGTTCCACGGCGCGACCCGCGAAGAACAAATCGCCAACGCGGAAAAGGAAGTCGCCGCGTCGATGGATCGGAGAAACGCCGCGGCGGCGGCGCCCGACCTCAAAGGCGTGGATAAAAACGAACGGGCTCGGGCTCTGGCTGGGATTACCGGTCATCCAATGCGCCAGTTCAAACGGGAAAACGATGCCCTCGAAAAAATCATCGCAGCGGTGCGGGAAGCCCTCGCGGACGACAGCCTGACACCAGAATTGTTCGCGCAGCTCCGGGAAATTTCGGTGCACTACGCGAAAAAGGGCGATTTGATCTACCCGCTGTTGAAGGTGAACTACGGTATTTCCGGCCCATCCGATGTGATGTGGACCGTCGACGATGAAATTCGCGACGAATTAGGGGAACTCGCTCAAATCGAAGCACATGACAGCGCGTGGCGCGACCGCCTCGAAAAGGTGATTGTCCGCGCGGAAGAAATGATCTACAAGGAAAGCAACATCCTTTTCCCGATCTGCGCGGTGAACTTCACCCAGGCCGAATGGTTCTCAATTTATCAGGACGAAAAGGACTACGCGGTGGTCTTTGGCGTTGAACGGGAAACCTGGGACGAAGCCGAACAGGCGCCGGCATTGACCGACGTGCTGCCAAGAGATGGAGAAGTTGTGATGCCGGGCGGCCACATGACCGTCGAACAGCTGACCGCGCTGCTCAACACCATTCCTCTCGAAATCAGCTTCATCGACGCGGACAACATCAACCGCTTCTTCAACGAAGGGCCGAAGGTGTTCAAACGCCCGCAAGCGGCGATCGACAGAGAAGTCTTCTCCTGCCACCCGCCGAAAATCGAACCGATGGTGCGCGCCATCCTCGACAGCTTCCGCTCCGGCGAAAAGGACAGCGTGCCAGTCTGGATGGAAAAGAACGGCAGAACCATGCTGGTTACCTACACGGCGGTCAGAGACCGGAACGGGAAATACCTGGGCACCGTCGAGCTGGTTCAGGATATGGAATTCGCAAAGGCACATTTCAGCGAAGCATAAATTATTACGATATATTGAAAAAGCAAACGCATCGTCGTTTGCTTTTTTTTGTAATATTTTTTATTATAATTATTGACATGACATCAAATTGACGTTACAATAGACACATTAAATGTAATGAAGAAAATTACAGAAAGATGACGTGGCTGGCAATGCGATGCCACACCGTAATTGAAGTCACACCATTTTAATTGTAGATTTGGGAGGTGGACACTGTGGAAGAATTAACAACTCAAGCGCAGCGGCTGGATTTCCTCGTGGACGCGTTCAAAGCCGACTCCGCTGAATATAAAGATCTGGAAACGCCAAAGGATGATGAAGGTAAACGCACCTTCCTGCGTTCGCTGATGAATATCCGTATGCCGCGGCAGGTGCCCGACGACGTGCTGCGCGTGCAGGACGCTTATCTGTCGGCGCGGGCGCAGGAAAAGGGGATTGTGATCCTTTCGGACATTCCAGTGATTAGGGACGGCCTGTCCATCTGGCAGGGCGATATCACGCGGCTTGGGGCCGATGCCATCGTCAACGCGGCCAATTCGCAGATGCTCGGCTGCTTTGTGCCGATGCACACCTGTATCGACAACTGCATTCACACCTTCGCGGGGGTGCAGCTTCGCGCCGAATGCAATCGGCAGATGAACCAGCTGCGGATCCGGTACGGCCGGGATTACGAGCAGCCGACCGCGGTGCCGATGCTGACGGACGCCTACAACCTTCCGGCCAAAAAGGTGATCCACATCGTGGGGCCGATTGTGCATTTCGGGCTGACGTCGACCCTCGAAAAAGATCTGGCCGACTGCTACCGCAATACCCTCGAGCTGTGCAGGGAAAATGGGCTGAAAAGCGTGGCCTTCTGCTGCATCTCGACTGGGGTCTTCCGCTTCCCAAATCAGCGCGCGGCGGAGATCGCGGTGCACACGGTCGACCAATGGATGACGGCTCACCCAGGCGCAGTGGAACGGGTGATCTTCAATGTGTTTAAAGACGAGGACAAAGTGTATTATGAAAAACTTTTACGATGATATTCCCAACGGCTACCAGGAAAGCATCCAAAAGGGACTGGGTGCGGTGCGGATGATCAGCGGCCAGATTGGCCACGGGACCGGCACCAGAGCGGAACCGCTCAGCCGATTGAAAGATGAGATCGCCAACGCTGACGCTATTGTGATCGGCGCGGGCGCCGGGCTCTCCACCTCTGCGGGACTGACCTACAACGGCGAACGCTTTAACCGGTATTTCTACGATTTTGCCAAAGCCTACGGCATCCGCGATATGTATGCCGGCGGCTTTTATCCGTTCCCGGACGAAGAGACGCTCTGGGCGTGGTGGGCACGGCACATTTATTACAACCGCTATATCGACGCGCCGAAGCCGGTTTATCCGGAGCTTTTGAGCCTGGTCAAAGATAAGGATTATTTTGTCGTTACGACGAATGTGGATCACCAGTTTCAGCGGGCTGGGTTTGATAAAAAGCGGCTTTTCTACACTCAGGGCGATTACGGCCTGTTCCAGAGCGTAAATTTTGAAAATCAGCACACCTACGACAATGAAGCGTGGGTCACGAAGGCCATGATGGCTCAGGGATTTGAAAAAGACGCAAACGGCATCTTCCAGGTGCCGGAGAGCGGGATCGCGATGCGGATTCCAACAGAGCTTATTCCCAAATGCCCAGCTGACGGCTCAGATGTGGTGATGAACCTCCGGGTGGATGAGTCCTTTGTAGAGGATGCGGGCTGGCATCGGGCCTCGGCCGCGTACGCCGATTTCCTGCGCCAGCACGAATCGCTTCACGTGCTGTTTCTGGAGCTTGGCGTCGGCGCGAACACACCGGTGATCGTCAAATACCCGTTTTGGCAGATGACGATGACGAACGAAAAGGCGGTGTACGCCTGTGTCAATTACGGTGAAGCCTTCTGTCCCAAAGAAATTGAAGGCCGCAGCATTTGTCTCGACGGTGATATTGGCGAAGTGTTGACAGAGCTGCAATAACCGCGCCCCAAAGATCAAACTGCATGTTGTCAATGATTGACTTGGCTATGAATTAAGGCAAATGCCACTCGGCGTTTGCTTTTTTCTTTGTCTCGGTGTGTCGAATATAATGTGGTAAAATTAAGTAACAATTTAAAATGATGAGAGCAGAGGCGGCAGCACAGCGTACAACATCCCATCACATAGCTTAAAATATAAAATAGGAGTGACAGACATTGCATTTCAAAGAATTGTGCGCTGATAATGAACAGGGCATCGCGGAAATGTCCAAAATGGCAACCGCCATTGTCAGAGAGCATTTTGATCCGCTGATTGGCAAAGCGCAGAACGATTATATGCTTCAGCTGTTTCAGAGCGAAGACGCGATCGCGAAACAGCTTGACAGCGGGTATCGTTATTTTTTCGTGGCCGACGGTGAACGGACGGTCGGCTTTATCGCGTTTTATCCGAAAGGGCAGGTCATGTATCTGAGTAAATTTTATCTTTACCGCGACGAGCGGGGAAAGGGTTACGCGCATCAGATGCTCGACTTTATTGTTCAGGAAACGAAAAAGATCGGACGCGATGGCATTGAGCTGAATGTCAATAAGCTGAATCCTGCGTGTCAGGTTTATGAACATCTTGGCTTCAAAAAGATTCGCGCCGAAAAGAATGATATCGGCCATGGTTTCTATATGGATGATTTCGTCTATCGTCTTGATCTATCACATCTATAGGGCGGCAGAAAAAAGAATGGATGACGAATAGAGAGACATGAATCCAATCATAGTGAGGCTAGACAATGAAAGGTGAAAAACTAAGAAAAGTAAAAATATCGGTAATCGAAGTGACGTTCAATAAAGAGAGAGCTGAGAAATACGCGCCGGAAGGATATGGTTTCTGAGTTGGCGCACGATCCAGAGGCCACTGTAGACAAAGCCGTGTACGATGCGATGACGACATTGCGTGAGACGTTTCCCGACAAAAAATCAATAGCACCGCTTTCGAAGCTGGTTCGCAAGGCCGTTCAACTTTCAAAAGAAAATTTAGATGATTTGGATGCGATTCATCAGCTCGGTGCAGGATGGGTCGCGGAAGAAACGCTGGCCATTGCCATCTATTGTTCGCTGAAATACAGCACGGATTTCAAAAAAGCGGTGACGGCGGCGGTTAATCACGAAGGAGACAGCGACTCAACCGGCGCGGTGACGGGCAATATCGTTGGCACCTTCCTTGGCTTAAGCGGCATTCCCTCAGCATTCACGGATCATCTGGAGCTCAAGGATGTCATTTTGATTCTGGCAGACGACTTGTATCACGACTGCCAGATGACAGCAAACGGCGAAAACTATGATCCGGACTGGGATCATAAATACATACAAAATGATTACATGACGTGGAAACGTCAAAACCAACGAGATCATCATAGCAACGGCCGGTTAGATGGCCATTTCAAGCAAACGCAGTGCCGCGTTCGCTTTTTGTGTTTTAGGGCAAAATGAAATGTGATAAAATAAACTTAAATACGACAAATTCGGTTCGGAGGTGATCAGAAATGCAATACAACATTCCCGATCGAGTACGCAGAGAATTGACGAAGATTGCCCAGGATCATCGTATTGAAAAGATCATTCTTTTCGGATCACGTGCAAGGGGTACACAAAGAGAGAGAAGTGACATTGATATCGCCGTATCCGGCGGTGATGTCGATGGGTTTTATTGGGACCTTAAAGAAAAAAACCATTCTCTTTTAATGTTTGATGTGGTTGATTTGAATCAGCCCATAACAGACGCTCTGAGAAAAGAAATTACAAAGGACGGGGTCATTCTCTATGAAAAAGTTTGATAATTTCTCGAAATACTTAGCCGTTTTGCAGCAGGCAGATTTTAAAATGGCAGATGATAACGAGATTTATCGGACCGGTGTGGTTGGGCAGTTCAATTTAACTTTTGAGCTCGCGTGGAAAGCGCTGCAGGCGGTCATGAGAGATCACGGCGTTGCCGACGCAGAGACGGGGTTGCCAAGAGAAATGCTCCAGCTTGGATATAAATTTGGCTTTGTCGATGACGCCGAAGTTTGGCTGATGATGTTAAAAAAGCGAAACCTGTCAGTTCACTTCTACAATGAAGCTGAAATCGACGAATTGCTCATTATGATTCGTGACAGTTTTATCCAGGCATTTGAAAAACTCAGACAAACGTTATCGGAAAAACTTGAGGAAATAGCGGGTGAGCCAGTTTGATCAGATGTGGAGGATTTTGAACAAAGGCAGACGTCAAAAATGGCGTTTGCTTTTTTTAGTACACTAAGAGAAAATATGGTAATATAAAACCAAAAGAAATGATTAAAATCAGAGTGCAGACGATATCTTTGAGATTGAGGTAAGATGAATGCGTATTTATCAACTTGGATGGTTCAGCGAGAGGTAACGGCATGGACGAAATCATGATGAATAGATCAGAGGCGGAGGATCACCGGCAGGCGCAGTGCCAGAGTTATTTTGATCTGATCGAGGGCGGGGTCTGTTTTGTCCTTGCGGACGGTACAGAGCGGATCGTTTTTGCCAACGAGAAGGCGGCGTCGCTCTACGAATGCAAAGATGCGGAGGATTTCCTGCAGTTTTTTTCTGCAAGCTGGCGAAACCTGATGGAAGACGAGGATTACAAGCCCCTTTCACAGATGGCCGGTGCACACCCGGAGCATTTCACGATTACATTCCATTATCAGACCAAAAAAGGCCACTTCCGAAAGGCGGAAGGGGTCGGCACGCTGAAGGATACGCCTTTTGGGCGGGCTTACGTTCTTCTATTTGTTTCAGCGGAGCAGATGGCAAGCGACTTGAGGGTCAAGGATAAGACCGGGGTGCTGGGTATGCACGATTTCTTCGAGGCGGCGTTCAGCGAGGCGCAGAAGCGGAAAACGTTCCCGGAGGTGCGCGCTTTCTGCCCGACCAGTTTTGATCTGACCAGCTTCAATGAATACAACAGGCTGTACGGTATGCGCCGGGGCGATTTAATCCTGAAGAAGATGGCCGAAACTATTACCAGAGTCTTTCCGGGTGCGTTGGTCGGGCACCTGACGGCGGACCGATTCGTCGGGCTTTTGCCGTCGACGGATCTCGAGGCGAAGCTGGAACAGGTCTGCAGTGAAGTGAACGGCTACATCCACGACGACGGGATTCAGCTGAAGGTGGGCGTCTACAAGCCGACGGAGGCGGACTCGATGGATACGCTGCGGCACGCCTTCGACTCGGCCAAAATCGCCTGCGACACCATCAAGGGAGACGGCAATCGAAGTGTCGCTATCTATAGGCCTTCGATGGGCGAAACCCTTGCCAACAAGACTTACGTGCTCCGCCATTTCAACGAGGCACTGGACAAACATTACATCAAGGTGTATTTCCAGCCGGTGATCCGGACCCTGACGGGCAAGCTGAGCGGGTACGAAGCACTGGCGCGCTGGGAGGACCCCGAGCTGGGCATGCTTTACCCGAGTGTCTTTATCCCGGTGCTGGAAGACGCGCAGCTCATCAACCGGCTGGACCGCTACGTCCTCAAGCAGGTCTGCCGGCTGGTCCGCGACCGGCTGGACAACGGCCTGCCGCTGGTCCCCGTCTCGATGAATCTTTCGGCCTACGACTTCGAGGTGGCCAGCCCCATCGACACCATCGAGAAGATGGTTGAGCGCTACCAGATTCCGAGAGCCGTCCTCTGTTTTGAAATCACCGAGCGGGTCATGATCAGGAACCATCTGAACATGTCCAGGACCGTGCACCAATTCCATCAGGCTGGCTATCAGGTGTGGATGGACGATTTCGGCAGCGAGTACTCTTCGTTGAATTCCCTTCACAACTTTCATTTCGATGTGATCAAGATCGACATGGGCTTTTTCAGCCATTTCGACGACCGCAGCCGGCAGATCATCACCTCGGTGGTGACGATGGCCAGGATGCTGGGGGTGCAGACTCTGGCGGAAGGAGTGGAGACCCAGGAACAGGTCGCTTTTCTGCAAAAGATCGGATGCGGGCGCATCCAGGGGTACTACTACGGGCGGCCGATGATGTACGACGATACCTTTTCCTTTATTCACAGCAAGCATTTTCAGTTGGAGAAACCGGAGGAAGCCCACTTAATGGACGCTGCAGAGAGCGTTAACGTCGTCTCCGATTCGCCGACGGCGCTTTTCAGCTTCGACGGAACGGAGATTATCTTACTCGCCGAAAATGATGCCTACAAGCGGGAATTGAGAAGCACCGGCACCCAGGATATGGCCGAGGCCAATGCCAACCTTGTGGACGCGGGGTATCCGTTCCGTGGCAGATTCCATCGGCTGTTGACAAAGGCCCTGCAGTCGAAGGCGGAAGAAACCCTGACCTACGCGGACAACGGCCAGTACATGCGGGTCAGCGTCCGATGGGTCGCCGGGGACAATCGGTACTGGGTCGGCGAAGCCCATCTCTACAATATCAGCAACGACGCGTCGATTCAGCAGGCGAAAACGCTGGACAAGACCCTGCGCAACATCTTCCAGCTTTACGAAGGGTTTTATCTGATCGACCGCGGGGCGGACGCGGTCAGTGTGCTCCGCTCCAGCCATCCGGAGCTGCATAAGATGCCGCGTACGGTCCAGGCGTTTATGGACACTTATACAGAAAATTTAGTTTATCCCGACGATCGGGCGCGCTTTCTGGCGTTTATCAGCACTGAGCCTCAAAGGAAAACCTCAGAAGGCGGTATTCAGTCTGAGGTGGTGCGTATCCGGAGAGCGGACGGCACGTACCGGTGGACGGTGTTCGAGGCGCTGATGCTCTACAAGAGCGCAGCGAAGAACGTCCTGCTCTGCGAACGGGAGGACATCTGGGAGCGGAAAGGCGACCGGGAGACCCTTCTGCCGGCGCTCTGCCGGTCTTTCGGAATTTCAAAAACCAGCGCCGTGCGCCCGGAAACGTTGGCGGAAAGCAGCCTTTTCCGATCGCTCTGCGAAGCGTCGCCCTATTCGTTTTATTGGGAAGACCGAGACGGGCGGATCCTCGGCGCCAGTAAAAGGCTTCAGGAAAAGGAAGGATGTCACGATCCGTCCGCGTTCTTGGGAAAGACGACGGACGAAATCGGCTGCCACTTCAACCCCATCAACCTGAATGGGGAAGCGGCACAACAGACGGCCGGGGAGAAAGAGCTGGCGCTGGCAAAGGGCCGGCTTCGGGAAGTTCAGATCGTCCGCGTGCCGTGGTATCAGGAAAAAGAAATTGCGGGGACGCTGAGCATGGTCTACGGAGACAAGCCGGAAGACGAAGATGGGGCATCCCGTCTGGGACTTGTCGACCCAGAGACGAAGCTTTTAAGCTTCCGGGGCGCGATCGAGGCCGGTCTGCTCTACGCGGACCATTATCGCCTGCGGAAACAGGATTACGCCGGACTTCTGATCGACGTGCCCGCCTTTGCGGAGGTGATACAGGACAGTGCAGAGAATGCAGGGGTGATTCTGGCCAAAATTTCGACGGCCCTTCGGGAAGCGCTGACGCCCGGCTGGGCGATCGCGCGGATCGGGCTCTGCTGTTTCCTCTGCTTCTGTCAGAAGGAGAACACGGGGGATTTGGAAGAAAAGCTCAATGCTGTGGCCGGGACGCTTCCTCTGCTGTGGAAGCAGATCGGCAGCCAAACCAATCCTCTGCTGACCCACGCCACAGCGTACGGCTCAGAAGTCATGAGCCTTGATGAAATGCTCCAGCTTCTGATCCGGCGGCTGAGCAATGCAGAAAAAGCGGTGTACGGGGATAAACCCTACACCGAAGACCGCATCTACGTCAGGCGGGAAGTGTTGGATTCGCTTTCGGAACGGGTTATCATGAGCGACCCGAATACTTACGAGCTCGTCTACCTGAACCCGGCCGCGAGGCGGGATTTAGGCCTCGATCCGGACGCCAGCCTGAAAGGATGCCGCTGTTATAACGTGTTAGAGGGTTTTGATGCGCCGTGCCGGGACTGCCCGAATTTGATGCTGCGGATGGATCGGGCGCTTTCGGTATCCCGTATGAACCATAAAACCGGTGAAAACCTGTTAACGCGCTCCTTTCTGACCATGTGGGAAAAACGCACACTCAAGGTGACGATCTCGTTCAACCTGGACGAATACATCGACTCGCTGGCGAAGGATCATGAACTGGTCTACCAGGAAATGCGGGCCAATGAGGCGATCTCCCACGGAATGCAGGAGGCCGACCCCGAAAAGAGCATCGAAAAGACGGTTTCGAGCATTGCCGAAAACATGCAGCCAGAGCGGTTCCTCATTTTCGAAGAACGGGACGACAATACCGTCAGCGCTACCCACGAATGGACGGCGCCGGGCGTGGTCCCGCTTCAGGCGGAGCTCCAGAGCATTCCGAGGACAGAGCTGCGGGCGCTGTACAGCGAGTTCGTTTCAAAAAGGCTGGTGATGGTCGATGACATGGAAGCGTTTCAGAAGGAACATCCGGGATTTTCGTTCCGCATCCACGGGGTCAGGCGCTTTGTGTCCGGGCAGCTTTTGCTGCAGAATCAGACGGAAGGCTTTACCTTAGTCGTCAACCCGTCGGAAGAAAGCTTCCAGACCGGCAGCGTCTTGTACACGACTTTGACGGATTTCATCGCGGTGATGGTGCGCAACCGGAACAGCATGCGCGAGCTGGAAAAGCAAAGCACCATCGACCAGCTGACCGGCGTCGGCAATCGACGGGCGCTGGAACACCGGATCCGGGCCTGGCAGGGGGACGGCGTGCTGGGCGTCATCTCTATCGATCTGAATGGCCTCAAGAATACGAACGATACAAAGGGCCATCACGCCGGCGATGTGTTGATCAGCGAAGCCGCGCGGGTTCTGCGGGAATGCGCGGGCGAAGACAGCGTCTTCCGGACCGGCGGCGACGAGTTTATCGTCGTGACCGAGGACGTGGAAGAGCGAGACATCCTGCTGTTGATCCAGCACATGCGCCAAGCAGCGGCCAACAACGGCATCAGCATGGCGATTGGCTACGCCTGCACCCGAGGCAAGACGACCGATTTTGACGCGCTGCTCACGAAGGCAGACTTCAGTATGTACCAGGACAAAGGGCACAGCTTCCGCAGAAGGCGGAGCGATCGGTAAGATTAATTCATTGTGTAACGGACAGCCTGAGCGCTGTCCGTTTTTTATTTACACCTATTTAACTTCGTTGGTTAAAGTGGTATGTTTCGAAAAATAAAAGCATTGCAAAAACACATAAATAATGGTATAAAAATGGTAGAATTATCATATTATTTTAGGAGGGAACGACATGCCACATATTATACCGATTAAAGATTTGAAAGATACGGCAAAGATTTCAGAAATGTGTCATAAAAGCAGTGAGCCTATTTATGTGACAAAGAATGGTTATGGCGATATGGTGCTGATGAGCATGGAAGCCTTTGAAGAAATGATTCAAAAGGAAAAGTTATACTGTGAGCTGGAAATTTCTGAGAACCAGATCAAAGCTGGAAAAACCAGAGACGCCTGGGAGGCTTTAGCCGAGGTGAAGGAAAAATATGGTTTATAAGCTGATCATTCCGGAACATACAGCGCATCAGATTGATCAATCCATTGGTTATATTGTGGAGACGCTGAAAAATCCTTCTGCAGCGCAAGCTGTTATGGAAGATATAGAATACGCATATAATCAGCTCAAAAAAACAGCAGCGTCTTTTGCTTTTTGTGAAGATCCTTATTTGCGAGCGAAAGGATATCGAAAACTAGTATTGCAGCATCACGATTATATTTTGATATACAGAGTAGAAAAGGAAACAGTGTATCTTGCGGGATTTTTTCATACATTGGAGAATTATATTGTGAAGTTGTGATATAAAGACACTGTGTCGTTGATATATGAATGCCTTGTGGAGAATAAAATCGGATCAATAATTTCTGTTGATCTTTAACCCAAAGCAAACGCTACTCCGCGTTTGCTTTTTTTGTTACATAAATAAACACTAACAGGTTTTTAATTTAATAGCTTAACGTCTAAAAACATTGTATAATACAGTTAGTTTTAACTAATAAAAAGCAAATATACATGACGCGGTCATGAAATTTCGACACTAATTTAAACAAGCTGTTAGAGAAACACAGGTACAGGAGAACAAAGATGAGTGACGATCTGAAAAAGAACAGCGTGGAACGCACGCTCTGTATTCCGCTTTGGTGCCGGGCGCTCGCTGTCAAAAAGCGGCCGCAGATCCTGCCGGATTACGACGCGGTGCGGATTCTGAAGGAAATGGGAGAGACCCAACCGCCGACGGTTTTCTATCACATGGAGTGCGCCTGCCTTGCCGGCGCGATCAGACAGTACGATTTTTCAAAGGAAATCGAAGGGTATTTAGCGCAGCATCCGGACGCGGTCGTGGTCGAAATGGGCGCGGGCCTATCCTGTCTGCGCAGGCAGATGAAAAATGATCACAACCTGTGGATCAATCTGGATCTGCCGGACGTGATCGCCTGCCGAGAGAAATACATTGCACCTGGGACGAATGAGCGGAACATCGCCTGCGATCTGACGGATGCGGCCTGGTTTGACCAGATCCCTTACGATCCCGACAAAGGGGCGATTTTCTACGCGGCCGGTGTCCTGCATTATTTCTCCAAACTGGAGGTGAAGCGTCTGATCACGGCGATGGCGGACCGTTTTCCGGGGGCGGCCTTTGTGTTTGACACAATCAGCGACAAAGAAGTGAAGCAGGGCCAGGGGCAGGTCAGCAGTACCGACAACGCGATCCAGCTGACCTTCTACATGAACGATGCCGAAAAAGAACTTCCGGCGTGGTCGGATCGTCTCGTCCACATCAACCAGAAGAGTTATCTCGAAGGCTACCCGGTCGAAGGCGTGCATTACAACTTCATCACCAAGCTGTATATCCGCTCCAAGCGGGGCAAGCTCTTCATGGTGCACACGGAATTCAAAGCCTGAAGCGATGAATGATGAGACATATTCATTGAGATATATACGTCGTATGGAAGCACATCTTGCCAGAACGCCACATACCTGCGCCGTGGAAACGGCGGTCTATCCGCATGGCACGCATTTTGTATTCCCGGAAAGCATGCTGAACACGATGCTGCCGGTAGGTGCGGATCTTTTTGTGCGGCTGGCATTTAAAGCCGCAAGGAAATATCCAAAGGAATGCAGACAGACCAGGCTTGATATTGACCACCGCATTTTAAAGGCGATTCGAGAATGGAAAGATCAGACGTAAAATTTAAATGGCGTGATTGTACATGAAGGCATCCGCGCGAACAGATATGGGAATAACAAATGAATCATCGCTTTACCCCAAGCAAACGCAGCTCCGCGTTTGCTTTTTTTCTTTGTCTCGGCACGTCACACACAATATGGTAGAATAAAAAACAAAGCAAAAAATCATGGGGAGAAATTGTATGCAGATCAAAAAAGTAGCGCTGATCGGCGCCGGGGCCATCGGCGGATATTTTATCTGGGGACTCGCCAAAAGCATGGGCGACAATTTCATGGTGGTCGCAGAAGGTGAACGCAGGGAGCGCCTCCTGCGCGACGGGATGGTGATCAACGGGGCACATTTTCCGCTGAATGTGCAGACTCCGCAGCAGGCGCACGGCGCGGACCTGCTTCTGGTCGCGACCAAATACGCAGGCCTGCCATCGGCGCTGCCTGAGATTCAAGCGGTCACAGACGACCATACGATCGTGATGAGCCTTTTGAACGGCGTGGATTCTGAGGAGATCATTGCGACCGCCATTCCGGAACGTCAAATTGTCAACGCGTATATGAAAATCTCATCGATGCGCACGGAAGCAGGTGTCGTTTTTGATCCGGAGGTCACAACAGGTTTGATGTACGGTGAAAAGCACACGCCAGAGAAAACCGAACGCTGTGCGGCCGTCGAAGCCTTTTTCGCGGACAAGCCTGTGCGGACCACTTTCGTGCCCGATATTATGACACAGCAGTGGACGAAATACGCGCGCAATATTTCGATGAATCTGCCTCAGGCCATTCTCGGTGTTGGCATCGGCGCTTATGAAGACAGCGAGTATCTGCTGGCTTATTCCAAAAAGCTCGAGGATGAGGTCCGGACGGTAGCGGCGGCTTACGGCTATCCCCTGGAGCCCCTTGAAAGACCCCATATGGGCTACCGCAAGCTCAACCGCTATTCGACTCTTCAGGATTTGGACGCGGGGCGCCACACAGAAATTGAGATGTTCTGCGGTGTGCTGATGAAGAAAGCCGCTGCGAAAAATATTGCCGTCCCTTACGCGGAAGGCGCTTATGATTTGATCAAAACGCTGGAAGAAAAAAATGATGGCAAATTTGATTATGCGGAAGATGAAACATGATGAAAATCGTAAAAGCGAATAAAGACCAATATGAAGATGTGAGGCGTTTTTATCATTCACTGATCGACGCGATGCAGGATTCACAATACGACATCGGGTGGGAAAAGGATATTTATCCGGCGCCGGCGTTTCTAAAGGCATCGATCGCAGGCGGCGCACTTTATCTATGCACCGAGGGTCATCGGATTGTCGGTGCGATGGTCCTGAATCATCAGTGCAATGAGGGGTACAGCAAATTTCAATGGCAGACCGAAGCGGCTGAAGACGAGATCTTGGTCATTCACGCCCTTGGTGTGCATCCTGCGTATAGTGGAAAGGGCTACGCCAAGGAGATGGTCAACAAGGCGTTTGAAGTCGGGGCCTGCACGCATCAGAAGGCTATTCGGTTGGATGTGCTTGCGGGAAATGTACCTGCGGAAAAGCTCTACACCGGTTTAGGATTTAAGTACATGGATACGTTGAACATGTACTATGAAGACACGGGGTGGACAGATTACAAGTTGTACGAATATGTCCTAGATGGAAGAAAATAATCAATCAAAATTTTGAAAGGAAATCAGCTATGAAATACGATGTCGCCATTGACCGTCGGCTGTTTGATGTATATAAAGAGTGCAAAGCTGTAAAAATGGTGCAAAGTTGGAAAATAGTGTGCTTGCATTGAAGCTCATATACAGCCAATAATTTAAGAGGTGTATATATGAAGCACAAGGTAAAGGTAAAAGTTTCGACAGAAAAGCGCGGCCTTTTTGGAATTAAGAAGACAGTTATGGAGACACGCACGATAGAGGTTGATGATAAGACCTATCGGAAAATGTTACGTGAACAGAAAAATCAGTCATGCAGCATCGAAGAAATGATGCAGTATGATGATATCTTTTTTGATGAATAGATTACTTCAGGAAGATTGCTTATGAAAAGATGTCCGAGATGCGGAAGCAAAAATGTCGCTGAAATATTATATGGTATGCCTGTATACGACGATGAGCTGCAGAAGAAGTTGGACGAGGGCAAGATAGTGCTTGGTGGCTGCTGTATTTGCACTGCTGATATTAATGGTAAGCAGGTGAAGGTCATGCCGTCGATGCACTGTAATGACTGTAAGAAGGATTTCGGGAAACCACCGATTCTGATTTCAAGGAAGAGCGGAGAGACCGAGGATTACAGAGATATCGTGACATCGATTTATTTCTGCGTGGGCGGATTTTTTCAGGGCGGTGACGTTGTATCGATTTCACGGAACCGTGATGGTGCTGTAGTTACAGCGGGATGGCTTCCCGGTGATATCAAGAAATTTGAAAAAAGACAGATTGCGACCAGCGAATGGAAACAGATAATAGACGTTTTATATAAGCGGTTATATCTGCAAGATTGGAAGAGAAGATATGTGGACCCATATACACTCGATGGCACACAGTGGGAACTGAAAATCCGGTTAACTGGTGGAAGGCGTCGGAACTATTATGGGAGCAATATATTTCCGCCGTACTGGAATGAATTGAAGAAGGTTTTTCAGAAATACACCATAGAATCGATGTTGACTGATATCGAAAAGGATTAGGATTGTGCAGAAGATTACAAACAAGCAGTATGAAGAATATCAGAAGCTGCTGGATGATAAGAGACATGGCCGTATGTTGACGCCGGACGGGCTGCGGCTCATCTGTTCCGCATGCAATTATGATCCAACTGAGAAGAGAAGCAGCATGACACACTTGTGTAAATCGCAAGTAGTCATGCTGTTTTTTTTCTGGAAGAGAGCGCTTGAATTGGCGGATGTTGTGGCAAAATATAATAACCCTAAGGTATCATCTAAGGACATTAAAATATATAGTAAATAAGGTGTATAAAGCATATAATAAATAATAAAAAACACGTGCATATAAAGCTGATAAAGGAGAATATAAAAATGAATATGAGGAAAAGAAATATTGTAATTGGGTTAATTATCGGGTTAATTAGTATTTCAATGTTAGCGAGTGGATGTTCAATAGGTAATCAATCAGCAAAAGGTCATTCACATCATAACAAAACAAAGGTTGAAAAGAGTAGAGATAAAAGAATTAAAGAATATTTTGATTCAAAAGAAAATCCAAAAACATCAAACGTTAAAATTAATGGAAATACTGTTTCAGTTACATTTTCATATGGTTCAAGTTATAATCAGAGACCAGATCCTGTAGAAGATGGTGATAGCCAGTATGCATCAAGTCTCTGTGGCACTTTTAAAGGTATTTGTAGAAAATTCAGTGTTGATCAGTCAGACTTAAAGTTTTTCAATGAAGATGGAAACGGGAACGAAAATTGGGAGGCATATGCAGAAGCTAATGTATTCAAGATTGTGTATCAGGGGGATGTTTGTTATCAGGAAAATATGAATACCGGAAGAATTGTTGATATTCATGATCCTTTAGGGTCATTAAGATCAGATGATTCAAGTTCTTATTCATCAAATGATAGTTCTTCTAATTCGAGTTCCTATCCATCCAATGGCAGCTCTTCTAATTCGAGTTCCTATTCATCAAATGATAGCTCTTCAGATAATAGTTCATATGATTCTGAAGGGTATGATGGGGATTACTACAAAGGTGTCTACGATGCAGATCATGACGGATACGCTGATGGCGATGGTAGACCAATTGAATAATAATCTTAAAATTTGAAATCAATTAAAATGTATTGCTATTGTACGCACATAAAAGCTTAATTAGATTAAGAAAACATCTGAAAGGTGGTGCTTTATATGGCAACAAAATCATCGAATCTTTATGCTCGTATTGAGCCGGATGTGAAAGAACAGGCAGAAAAAATTTTATCAGCACTGGGCATTCCGGCTTCCAATGCAATCAATATGTTTTATAAACAGATTATTCTTCAAAGAGGACTTCCATTTGATGTGAAGCTTCCATCTTCTCGTCCCGTAAATATGCCTGCTTTATCAGAAGCAGAATTGAATGCAGAACTTGAAAAAGGATATGCGGCTATCAAAACTGGAAGAACGAAGGAGGCAAGTGCAGTTTTTGCAGATATCCGTAAGGATTATAATCTATGAGTTATACCATCAAGATTACAGATCAGGCAGATAACGATATCCGTAATGTTTATGAATATAGTGCATATGTAATCACAATTGACCAGGCCTTTCGTGAAAGTAATGTCTAAATCACGGAGGGTCTTTTACTATGGACAGAATGTTGAAATCAGGGGATTACCACTAGATGGGCAGGAGCGTCCTTTTCTTGAAATTTTATTCTACAGGTGATCCCTCTTTTTCTTTGTCTCGGCGCGTCAGCCATAATATGGTAAAATAAAAAACAAGTATCGATTTCAAAAGGGGAGGGACCGCGATGACAGACGCAGAACAGCGCGAGGCGGCGCGCCAGTTTATCAATAGATGGAAGGGCCGGGGCAACGAGGACGAGGACGGCCGGTCCTATTGGATTGAGCTTTTGCACGATGTGCTCGGGATGGAAGACGTAACGCAGCACGTCGATTTTGAAAAGAAGGTTTACGTCGACGGGAACAAGAAGCGCATCGACGCCTACCTGCCAGAGACGAAGGTCATCATCGAGCAGAAGAGTCTGGGCAAGGCTCTGGATCAAAAGATCCGCAACTCCGGTGGCGTCGATCTGACGCCCTTCGATCAAGCGAAGCGCTACAACGACAGCCTCGATTACGACGAAAAGGCGCGGTGGATTGTGACCTGCAATTTCGCGGAGATCTGGATTTACGACATGAACCAGATGAACGCGAAGGATGTGGCACCGATTGTGATTCAGCTGGGCGAGCTGCAGGACAAGTACCCGATGTTGGATTTCCTGATCAAGCAGGACGTGAAAAAGGTGTCCCACGAAATGAAGGTGTCGATCGAGGCGGGGAACATCGTCGGTAAGCTTTACGACGCCTTCGCCAAGGAGTTTGGCCTGCCGGAGACGGCGCCGAAAAACGAGACGCCGGAGGAAAAGGCCCAGCGCGAGGCGGACCTCAGGAGTCTGAACGCGCTGTGTGTCCGGCTGGTGTTCTGCCTGTACGCGGAGGACGCCGGGATTTTCGACCGGGCGTCGTTCCACGATTACGTCGCGAGCTTCGAGCCGCAGCGGCTGCGGATGGCGCTGAAGGAGCTGTTTAAAATTCTCGATACGCCGATTGACAAGCGGGACCGCTTCCTCGCGGATGATCTCGCGGCCTTCCCTTACGTCAACGGGGGCCTTTTCTCGGATGAGACCCTTGAGATTCCGCCCTTTACTGACGAATTAAAAGATGTGCTTTTGATCGACGCGTCGGAAAATTTCGACTGGCGGGATATCAGCCCGACGATTTTCGGCGCGGTGTTTGAATCGACGTTGAACCCGGAAACTCGGCGAAAGGGCGGGATGCATTACACGTCCAGAGAAAACATTCACAAAGTTATTGATCCGCTGTTCCTCAACGATTTAAAATCAGAGCTAGAGGATGTGCTGAATACTAAAGGAAATAAAAAGCGCATTAATGCACTTAAAATGTATCAGCAAAAATTAGCGTCGCTCACTTTCCTCGACCCGGCTTGCGGCTCAGGCAACTTTCTCACTGAAACCTATCTGTCATTGCGCAAGCTTGAAAATCGCGTAATACAAGAACTCATCGCAATAGACAGTGGTGTGTTTGGACAGATTAAGATGGGCGAAAGTATGGTCAATCCGATTAAAGTTTTAATCAGCCAGTTCTATGGAATAGAAATAAATGATTTTGCTGTGACGGTTGCAAAAACGGCGCTGTGGATTGCCGAAAGCCAGATGATGCAGGAAACCGAAAGCATTATCAAAATGGAACTCGATTTCCTGCCGCTGACCACTAACGCCAACATCGTGGAAGGCAACGCGCTTAGAATAGATTGGAATGACGTTGTGCCAGCGTCAGAGCTCAGCTATATTATGGGGAATCCGCCTTTTATTGGGTCGTCAATGATGACAAAAACTCAAAAAGACGAAGTGGTTTCGATTGTTGGAAAAATTCACCTATCGAATAGCATTGATTATGTTGGCGGCTGGTATTATAAAGCGGCAATCATGATACAAAATACGAATGTGAAAGTCACTTTTGTTTCTACGAATAGCATTACGCAGGGCGAACAGGTCGAACCACTGTGGGACCAGCTATTAAACAAATACAAAATTAAAATTGATTTCGCGTATCGAACTTTTCGATGGGATTCAGAAGCCAATTTAAAAGCGCATGTACATTGCGTTATTATCGGTTTTTCTTCTCAATCAACGCCTGTCAAAAATAAGAAGATTTATGAGGATGAAACTGTAAGTAGTGTTGACAATATAAATCCCTACTTAGTTAATGCGCCGAACATATTAATAAAAAGCAGATCAAAACCGATTTGTGATGTACGAAAAATGACAAAGGGAAATCAACCGACAGATCATGGGAATTTTATTTTATCGGAAGAAGAAAAAGAAAAATTGATTACAGATGATCCGAGTATCAAGTGCTGTGTCCGCAGATATATTGGCGCTAGGGATTATTTGAATAATAACGAAAAACGGTATTGCCTATGGTTGAAAGATATTACGCCTTCAGTTTATAGAAATAACAAAGAAATTATGAGAAGACTGCAGGCGATAAAAGAATTTCGTGAACAAAGCTCAGCTGCGCCCACCCGTCGATCGGCACAAACACCTTTTAAATTTTTCTCAACACCGCAAACCGACGAATCTTTTTTGATTGTTCCGAGAGTCTCTTCTGAAAGGAGACGATATATTCCAATTGGATTTATGCCAAAGGAATATATTGCTGCGGATTCGTGCTCGATTGTTTGCGGAGCTGGTTTGTACGGCTTCGGAGTATTAGAATCAAACGTCCATATGGCATGGATGCGAACTGTTTGTGGCCGATTAAAAAGCGATTATCGTTATAGTGGAAGTGTTGTTTATAATAATTTCCCTTGGCCATCGCCAACAGACAAGCAGAAGGAAACAATCGAAAAAACAGCTCAATCAATTCTCGATGCGCGTGACCTTTATCCGGACAGTTCCCTAGCCGATCTTTACGATCCGCTGACGATGCCGCCGGAACTTCGCAAAGCACATCAGATGAACGACCGCGCGGTGATGCAGGCCTACGGCTTTTCGACGAAGATGAGCGAATCGGATTGTGTCGCGGAGCTGATGAAGATGTATCAGCAGCTCACGACGGCTGAAACAAAAAAGAAATAAGACAAATTAACGAAAGGACAAAAAGATGAATCTGATTATTTTCCAAGGCCTGATGATCCCCTTCGCGGGGACGGCCCTCGGGGCGGCCTGCGTCTTTCTGATGAAAGAGCAGATGTCCGAAGGCCTTCAGCGCGCGCTGACCGGCTTCGCCGCCGGGGTCATGGTCGCGGCGTCGATCTGGAGCCTGCTGATCCCGGCGATGGAACAGAGCGCCCACCTCGGCAAGATGGCCTTTCTGCCGGCGGTCGGCGGATTCTGGGGCGGCACGGCCTTTATGCTGCTCCTCGACGAGCTGATTCCCCATCTGCATCTCGATGAAGACAAGCCCGAGGGCGTCAAGAGCCATTTGGCCAAGACGACGATGATGGTCCTTGCCGTGACCCTCCACAACATTCCAGAGGGGATGGCGGTCGGCGCCGTTTACGCGGGGCTGCTCCTCGGCGGGAAGAGCATGACGGTTTCGGGGGCGCTGGCCCTTTCCCTCGGCATCGCCATTCAGAATTTCCCGGAAGGTGCGATCATTTCGATGCCCCTTCGCGCGGCGGAGCATTCAAAGACCAAGGCCTTTTTCTCCGGGGTCGGCTCCGGCGCGGTGGAACCCGCGGCGGCACTGCTCACGATCCTCTTTGCCGATCTTGTCGTGCCGGTACTGCCGGCCCTTTTGGGCTTCGCCGCCGGGGCGATGCTCTACGTCGTCGTCGAAGAGCTGGTGCCGGAAATGTCCGTCGGCGCCCATTCCAATGTCGGCGTCATGATGTTTGCCCTCGGGTTTTCGGTGATGATGGTCTTGGATGTTGTATTTGGATAAGGAACAGCATAACAGGCACCGGTGTGGCGCCTGTTATTTTTTTAGTTTATACATTGACAAATATCAATATGTCTGCTAGACTTCTATACATAGATCAATATCAATATGAAATGAATGAGAGGTGACAAGATGGAAACCATTGATACCGCATCGATTTGCAAGGCCCTTGGCGACGCCAACCGCCTGAAGATCGTGCAGACGCTGTCGGGCTGTGAAAAATGCGCCTGTGTCATTCTGGAAGCGCTGAATATCTCTCAGCCGACGCTGTCGCATCATATGAAAATTCTGCGGGACTGCGGCCTGGTCAACGTCAGAAAAGCAGGCAAATGGTGCTATTATTCGCTGAACTGCGACACCCTCCGCGCCTTCCAGCGCTTTATCGCGTCGTTAGACTGCACGCCGGCTGAGCGGGAGTGTGCGGCGGGACAATGCGGCTGAGCGGCGGAGACGGTCAAGGAGAAAAGCACGGTGCGTCGATCAATTTAATCGTTCAATGTGTTGAAGAGGAGGACAGAAGCATGGCTGAAAACTGGTACCCGGTTATCGATCGGGAAACGTGCCGCGAATGCGGTGCCTGTATTGAGATGTGCGGCCACGGGGTCTACGATCGCGGCGCGGCGCCAAAACCGCAAGTGGTCAATCCTGTGGGCTGCGTCGATCATTGCCACGGCTGCGGGAGCCGCTGCCCGGTCGGCGCGATCACCTATTTTGGGGAAGACACCCCTTGGGTGCCGCCGAAAGGAAAGGTAAATCAGGGAGAAACATTAACGGAAAAGACGAATATACATTCAGGAGGAAACACAATGAAAAAACTGCAACTTTTTGAACCGGCTATGTGCTGCTCGACAGGGCTCTGCGGCCCTTCGATCGATCCAGAGCTGCTGCGGATTTCGACGCTGATCGACGATTTGAAGGCGGCGGGCGTCGAGGTGGAACGCTTTAATTTAAACAATGCGCCGGACGCCTTTGCGGAGACAGAGACCGTCAAGAACATGCTGGCGATTCGGGGGACCGAGGCGCTGCCGATTACGATGCTCGACGACACGGTCGTTTTGACCGATCGCTATCCGAGCAACGCGGAAGTTTTCGGCTGGCTGAAACTCGACGACCCGCAGGCGGACGCGCCGGATTCAGACGACGACGGGGACACAGGCTGTGGCTGCGGCGGAGGCTGCTGCTGCTGACAACATCGGAGGCATCAAAATGAAATTATTCAATCCTGCGGCGGTCACGCAGACAAAGTACGTGTTCTTTACCGGGAAAGGCGGCGTCGGCAAGACGTCGACGGCCTGCGCCACCGCGGTGTTCCTCGCCGATCAGGGAAAAAAAGTGCTGCTGGTCAGCACAGACCCGGCGTCCAATCTTCAGGACGTGTTTTCGGCAGATCTTGACAATAAAGGCACCGCGATTCCGGAAGTGCCCAATCTTTTCGTTGCCAATTTAGACCCGGTTGAGGCGGCCGCAGCGTACCGCGAGCGCGCAGTGGCACCGTATCGGGGGGTATTGCCGGAATCAGCTATTCAAAATATGGAAGAACAGCTGTCGGGGTCGTGTACGACAGAGATCGCCGCGTTTAATGAATTCACCGAATTTTTGACCGACCCTGCGGTTCAAGAAAAGTACGACCAGATTATTTTCGATACGGCGCCGACAGGGCACACCCTGCGCCTGCTGCAGCTGCCATCAGCCTGGGCGGGCTTTATTCAACAGAGTAAGCACGGCGCGTCCTGTCTCGGGCAGCTCTCAGGCTTGGACGAAAAGAAGCAGGTGTATCAGCAGGCGGTGGCGACACTGGCGGATCCTGAGCAGACGACATTGGTGCTGGTCGCGCGGCCGGAAGAAACCCCGTTGAAGGAAGCGGCTCGGGCGTCCCGAGAATTGCGGGAGCTGGGCCTCAACCGGCAGGTGCTCGTCATGAACGCAGTCGCGAAAAAAGGCAGTGACCCGGTATCCGAAGCGCTGTACGACAAACAGCAGCAGGCCCTTGCGGAAATGCCGGAAGCCTTGCGGGACATGGACACCACCCAGATTCCGATGCGCACTTACAACATCACGGGGATCGACAACGTCCGCGCGATGCTGAGGAGCGATCACGCGGCAGCCGCAGAGCAGACGATTGACGTTTCCCATTTGTACCAGCTGGCGGATGTGGTCGACGACATCGCCGCCCATCACCGCAAGGTGATCTTCACCATGGGAAAAGGCGGTGTGGGGAAAACCACTGTCGCGGCAGCCATTGCCCTTGATCTGTCGAAAAAAGGGAAAAAGGTGCATTTGGCAACAACGGATCCGGCGGCCCATTTAAAATTTGTACTGGACGCCAACGATGGCGTGCGCATGAGTCATATCGACGAAAAGGAAGAACTAAAAAAATATCAGAGCGAAGTGATACAAGAAGCGCTCGCCACAGGAATTTCAGAAGATGATCTCGACTATATTAAAGAAGACCTCCGCTCACCGTGTACGCAAGAGATTGCGGTATTTCGTGCTTTTGCCGATTTAGTCGAACAGTCTGAAAATGAAATTGTCGTGATCGACACGGCGCCGACTGGCCACACTCTGCTGCTGCTCGAATCGACAGACAGCTACGACAAGGAACTGAAGCGGACCCAGGGGAAAACGCCGGAAGCCGTGAAAAAACTTTTGCCGCGCCTCAAAAGCGATGAGACAGAAGTCATCATCGTGACCCTGCCGGAAGCGACGCCGGTATACGAGGCCGAACGGCTGGAGGATGATCTCAAACGCGCGCAGATCGGCGTGAAATGGTGGGTCGTCAACCAATCTTTCAATGGCCTTGACACGTCCAATCCCTCCCTTCGCGCGAAAGCGGCTCACGAAGCGGCGTGGATCAACCGGGTTGATCGGCGCTCTGGCGGCCACGAAGCGCTGATCCCCTGGAAGACGGGAACTTTAAAAGGCGAAGCCCTGACAACATTATAATGATGATTTCAACCGGTGTGCACAGCACACCGGTTTTTTCGGATATTTGCCCTTTCCCGGCATTTCTCTGCCTATACAAGTCGAGACTCTGAGCAGTATAATAGACTAAAATAGCGATAGTAGGCACAGACCAGGGGGAATAACATGAAACGGAAAATGAATCTCGTCAAAGAACCAGACTCGAGCATCAACGTGTGGCTCGGCCATCCGCTGTATCAGTGGGTGGATGTAGCGGGGCTGCCAGATTACTCAGACAGGCTGCGGGCGCAGGCGACATCGGACGCGATGGGCCGTCTGCTCATCCATGGGCCGGGGCTCTCCTTTCGCGGCGTGACCTATTATCCGGCTGGGCAGTACACCGAGCCGGGCAAAGCGCCGCTGACCGCCCTCGGGCCTTTTTGGGAGGTGCGAATTGAACAGGACGTCGGCGACGGCCACACCGCTGCCTTCCGGGTTTACCTGCCGGCGAAATGGAATGGCTGTTTTATGGGGATTGCCGGCGGCGGCACCAACAATGAAATTGATTGGTACACTTCTGGCCGGTTTAACGTTTTGAGCTGGCCGGTCGCCTTGGCGAATGGCTATGCCTGCGCCGCGTCCGACAACGACTCAGGCACTCGGCTTAACTGCGATTGGGGCTTTAAGGCGGACGGCACCCCGGAATGGCATCACATTGAAAGCTGGATCGGCCGCGCGCTGCACGAGACAACGGTCTGGGGCAAGGCGGTGACCACCCTGGCCTACGGCGAAGCGCCGAAAAAATCCTATCTGCAGGGAACGTCCGGCGGCGGCCGGCAGGTGCTGACCGAAGGGGTCTGCTATCCGGCGGACTACGACGGACTTTGGGCCGACGCCCCGGCGATTTACCAATGGGATGTGGTATTTGCGAGCCTTTGGCCAGTGGTTGTCGAGGAAAATGAACATCATATCGTGCCCCTTGAAAAATATCAGGCGGCCTACGCTCTGGCGCGGGCAGATCAAGCCATCGGCGAGCGCCCCTTTGACGAGGACGATCCGGATTTTAAAGCGTATCTCAATGGACTGGTCGGGGTCGCCACCACTGCTGGCCCTATCACACAGAGGGATTTCGAAGTCATGGTGAAGACGTGGCGCGGTCCCTTTACCCGGGACGGCAGGCGCATGGGACACAGTTTTGGACCGGCCATTCGCCAGTGGCCTCTGCCCTTTGGCAACCCGCTTTACGGCTATTTCAGACGCCGGCCCGACGGCCGCCTGCTTGTGATGCCAATTGCAGAGCAGATTCTGCGCTGGCTGACGGCTGATCCGAAGATGGATATTCACGATTTGAGCTACGACGATTTTGAAGCCCTGTGGGTGCGGCGCCAGGAACATCCCGAATGGGATTTTGGCCGCTCAGATCTCTCGGCCTTTGCGGCCCGGGGCGGCAAGCTCATCATCACTCAGGGCACCGGCGATCCGGTGGTGCCTTTTGTGAACACGTTCGCCTACGTCGAAGATATGGCCAAACATTTCGAGAGCGCCGAAGCGATGGCCGACGCGTGCCGGCTGTACCGGATGCCCTACGCTGGGCACTCTATTCTCGACTGGAGCGGACCGGCCGTGAGCTTAGCCGACGGGATGGCGGCGCTGACGGACTGGGCTGAAAAAGGTGAGGCGCCGGACACCCTGCCGATTCAGCGCTACGACTTCGACCACGACATGGCGCTGATCACTGGAACGACAAATTATAAAAATTGAGAAAACCCCTTGACTCTAGTATATTACCAGTGTTTAAAATAGAGCTTGTAAAACAAAAGATGAAAAACGCAATGGAGCTGAAATGCCGCAAAAGCGGCGCGTCGGCTCCATTTTTTTGTGTGGAAGATGATATAATGATGAAAAGCGAAAACAGGAGGACGCAAATGGATACGAAAATTGATTTCTTGTATTTGTCAGAACCCGATATGATCAAAGCCGGCGTGAAGGACATGCGCGCCTGCATCGAATCGATGGAAGAGATGCTGTTGCTTCTTAAAAAAGGTGATTACCGCATGGGTGGGGAAAACCACAACTCTCACGGCTGCATGATCATGTTCCCGGACGAACCGACCTTCCCAGGGATGCCCGTCAACACCCAGGACCGCCGCTTCATGGCGATGCCGGCTTACCTCGGCGGCAAATACCAGATGGCCGGCGTGAAATGGTACGGCTCGAATATTGAAAATAAGGAAAAAGGCCTGCCGCGGTCAATTTTGATGATGACGCTGAGCGACAAGGACACCGGCGCGCCGCTGGCCTTCATGTCGGCCAACCTGCTCTCCGCTTATCGGACCGGCGGCATCCCAGGGGTCGGGGCAAAGTATTTAGCCCGAAAAGACAGCGAAACCGCTGCGATCATTGGGCCAGGGGTCATGGGCAAAACGAGCCTGGCGGCCTTTGCGGCGACCTGTCCGAAGCTGCACCGGGTGCAGATCAAGGGCCGGGGCAAAAAATCCCTCGACGCCTTCGTCGAATTCGTCAAGGCGGAATACCCGCAGATCGACGACATCGTGGTCTGCGACACCATTGAAGAGGCCGTGCGCGGCGCGGACGTGATCTCGCTGACGACGACGGCGATGACCGACGACGACCCGAACGTGGTCAACACCTACCCCTACATCAACGGGGAATGGGTCAAGCCCGGCGCTTTCATTTCGATGCCGAGCGCGGCCCGCTTCGACGACGACTTCCTGACCAGCTGCAAATTCGTCGTCGACAACAAGGAATTGTACGAAGCCTGGGAAGCGGAATACCCGTACCCGACTTATCCGAAAATGGGGATCATCGGCTGCAAGTTCACCGATTTGATCCACGAAGGCAAATCCAAGCCAGAAGATTTGATCGAAATGGCCGACATCATTGAAGGCAAGGCGCCGGGGCGGACCTCCGACGACGAAGTCATTGTGTACTCGGTCGGCGGCATGCCGGTGGAAGACGTGGCCTGGGGCTGCAGCGTTTACCGCAGAGCCGTGGAAATGGGCATCGGTGTCAAACTCAACCTTTGGGATAAACCGGAAATGGCATAAGGCAGTTGTCAAAAAATACAAAATATAAAAGAAACGAGGAAATAAAAATGAGCACAGGATTGTCAAAGATTGATGTCATTTGCGACATGTCGAAATTTGCGGCGCTGAAGCGCCTGCTGAGCCACCTGAAGGTCGGCGGCATGACCTTCACCCAGGTTTTGGGGTGCGGCGTCGAAAAGGGCACCAAGGAATACGAGGTCGAAGAAAATTACGAAATGGAACTGCTGCCGAAGATTCAGGTGTCGGTCGTGGTGGAAACCGAAAAAGTGGCGGACACCGTCGAAGACATCAAGAAGACACTGTACACCGGGCACATCGGCGACGGCAAGATTTTCGTCTACAGTCTCGACAATGTGATTCGGATTCGGACCGGCGACGAAGGGATCGACGCCCTTTAAACCAGCTGGTTTTACGGAACTTTCTGAAAAACATAAGGAACGATTATGAATGAAACGAAAAAACTCGGCTTAGGCTCGGTCGTTTCGGTTTCCGTCGGCCTGGTCATCGCGACGAGCTGTCTCGTCTCCCTCGGACAGGGTGCCGGCACCATCGGCGTGACCTTTATCGTCGCGATGGTCATCGCGCTGGCGTTGAACCTGACGACGATCGCCTCTCTGTCGGAGCTTAACGCGCTGATGCCGAACACGACAGGTGGCCTGGCCCAGTACACGATGGCTGGGCTCGGGCCTTTCCCGACGCTGATCTCGATGGTTGGCGGGTACCTCATCTGCAACGTGCTTTCCTGCGGGGTCGAAGCGTCGATTTTCGCCTACGCGATGGCGGAAACCTTCAGCTTTATTCCGATTCCCTCAATCGCGTGGTCGTTAATCATGACCGTGCTGATCATGATTGTCAATCTCTACGGCGTCGACATGTTCGCGAAGATTCAGGATCTGGTCTCGTATCTATTGATTGGGTCGATGGCGATTCTCGGGATCATCGGCATGATCGGCATGGGCACCGGGGCGAAGGTGTCTCAGCCCTACGTGATCGACACCAATTTCGGCGACATCGTGTCGATGACTGCCGTGGCCTTTTGGCTGTTCATCGGCGCTGAATACGCGCTGCCAATCTCGAAGGACGTGAAAAACGCGAAGCGCAACGTGCCCCTCGGCATGATGCTCGGCCTTGGCATCATCTGCGTCGTTCAGTCGATCATGGTGCTCGGCTTTCACAATTACATTCCGTGGAAGGAGCTGCTCAACTCGCCGGCACCCCATCTGCTCTACGGCGAACGACTCCTCGGCAACGTCGGGAAGGTCTGGATGACCCTCGTCGGTGCCCTCGCCGTTGTCTCGACCCAGAACTCGACGGCCAACGGCCTGTCGCGCATTTGCCAGGGCATGGCCGGCATGAACATGCTGCCGCAGATTTTCGCGAAGACGAATAAACACGACGTGCCCTGGTTCGGCGTCGTGATCATTTCGGCTGCTATCGGCTTTTTCGCATGGATGAGCGACAGTTCTTCCGACGGGATTTCTTTCTTCATTCTCGTCGGCTCGGTGTTCTGGATGGTCAGCTACATTCTCGCTCACGTGGACGTACTGGTGCTGAGACGCCGCCTGCCGAAAGCACCGCGCACCTTCAAGGTGCCGGGCGGGCCGATCCTGCCCCTCATCGGTATCGCGGGAACCGTCTTTATGATTTTGAACATCTCCACTGATCCGGCGGAACGCAACATGATCTGGCTCGTCACAGGCGTGACCCTGCTGGCCCTCGCTGTTTACGCGGTGTTCTGGATCAAGTATAAGATGCGCCGTCCGGTGTTCAAGCATGTGCCCCTCAACGAGGTCATGGCGATGGAAAATAAAATGTACGGGAAGATCAGAAGGGCCCGCGGGGTTTGGAAGTAAAGTGAAAACAGCAAAAAAATAAAAGCGGCATGACCGCTTTTATTTTTTTGCCGCATCGGCGACAGGCAGCTGAATCTCGGTGAGGTATTCGGCCCGATCGGCCGTTTCGAAGCGGTCGATGTGGCAGAATTCCATTGGGTCGCCGGCGGGGGCAAGGCCCAGGCGTTCGGCTTCTTTGTACATTTTCGGAACGAGATCGAGGCTCTGGCTGAAGTCGCCGCGATAGCAGACGCTCAGGTAGTCCCCAGCGGGGAGGACGTGGTTGCAGGGCAGATTGAGGTGGGACGAGTAGAAGAACACGCCCTTGGTCCGATAATCGGTGCCGGCCGCGTTGAGGGCTGTGGGGTCGAGGATGTAGCAGTCGCAGCAGCCGATGGTTGCGATTTTTTCGGGGAAGTCATCGCTGGCCCGGGCGAGCTCGTAGCTGATCATCTCGTCGGGCATCGGCGCCTCCACGATCATCAGACACGGGCGCTCGGGCAGGGTCAGGCGGACGATGCGGCCAGAGCAGTCTCGGAACAAATCGTCGCGGATGGCGGCGAGGCGGGCGCTCAGGTCGGCGCGGGTCTTGGTCAGGTCGGCGATTTTCTCGTCGACCAGCTGCATCTCCTGCTCGAGCAGGTCGGTCACGGCGTCGAGGTTGCGGTTGGCCTCGAAGCGGCGGATGTCGTCGGTGTGAAAGCCCAGGGCGAGCAGCTCGCGGATCGTGTTCATCGCCCGGATGTCGTCGAGGGTGTAGAGGCGGTAGTTGCTCTTCGGGTCGCGGACCGGGTGCAGCAGCCCCAGCCGCTCGTAGTAGCGGATGGAGTCCGCGCCGATGTGAAAGAGCCGGGATAAGTCGCCGATTTTGAAGGTTTGCTCAGGTTGATGGGATTGGGTCATAAGGCCTCCTGTATGATGGTGTAGAGATCAGGTAAAAATCAGATAAGCTCATCATACCCGATGGCTTGATAAAATAAAAGATAACAGCTTAAAAAATATAAAAAATTCCTTGACATTTTCTGAAAATGCTCTTAGAATGTAAATAACAAATCAATAAGAACGAAGCAACGGCGCTTTGAGAATTCTCTCTCAAAGTGCTTTTTATTTTGTTCTTGTTGCATCGCGATTGAAGCAAAGGCGCTTTTCCCCCCGCTATGGGATCCCGTGGGGGGAAGGCGCTTTTTTTCTTTGATCAGGACTCATTATTCTTTTATTCATATCTGTTAATGTTGTGATTTGTGAAGGAGTGCATCATGAAATTTAGTGTAACCACTGTCTCTTGGGTGCTGATTTGTGCGGCGTTGGTCTTCTTTATGCAGGCGGGATTTGCGCTCTGCGAAGCCGGTTTGACCCGTGCAAAAAACACCGGGAACATCTTGATGAAAAACATGATGGATTTTTGCATCGGGACACCGTGCTTTTGGCTCGTCGGCTTCGGCTTGATGTTTGGCGGGACAGGCGCATTGATCGGTCATTTCGATCCAATGATCCTCGGAAAATACACGGCAGCCAACAGCGTCGTGCCGCAGAACATGCCCCTCTGGTGCTATGTTATTTTCCAGACGGTCTTCTGTGCGACGGCTGCGACCATCGTTTCCGGGTCTATGGCAGAACGGACAAATTTTAAAGCTTACTGCGTTTATTCTGCAGCGATTTCACTATTGGTTTACCCGATTTCAGGTCACTGGATTTGGGGCGGCGGCTGGCTCGGCGGTCTGGGCTTCCATGATTTCGCCGGTTCTACCTGTGTCCACATGGTCGGCGGGGTCATCGCCTGCCTTGGTGCTGCACTGCTCGGGCCCCGTATTGGGAAATACGACAAAAATGGCAAGGCCCGCGCCATACCAGGCCACAGCATGACGGCCTGCGCGTTGGGCGTCTTCATCCTCTGGTTCTGCTGGTTTGGCTTTAACGGCGGGTCAACGGTTGCGATGGATACCGGCGCAAACGCTGTGTCTGCATCCCTCGCTTTCATGAATACGAACCTGGCCGCAGCAGTGGCTACTGTCGTCGCGATGATCTTTACATGGCTGCGTTACGGTAAACCTGATGTATCCATGACTTTCAACGCAGCTCTCGCTGGTTTGGTTGCGATCACGGCACCTTGCGACTGCGTCTCACCCCTTGGTGCTTTTTTCATCGGTCTCGTGGCTGGTTTTCTGGTTGTCCTTTCGGTTGAATTCTTCGATAACGTTGCAAAAATTGACGATCCGGTCGGTGCGGTTTCTGTCCATATGGTTAACGGGATTTGGGGCACCATCGCCGTTGGTTTGTTCTCAACAGGCGCAGACGGCGTCGGCAAAGGCCTCTTCTACGGTGGCGGCGCGCATCAGCTCGGTATCCAGGCACTCGGCGTGGTGGCCGTTGCGGCTTACGTTTTGGTCATCATGTTTATTGTCTTTAAGCTCATCGACAAGACCATCGGCCTGCGCGTTTCACCGCAAATTGAAATCGAAGGTCTTGACATTCACGAACACGGCCTCACTTCAGCTTATTCCGGTTTTGCGATTTCAGACGTGACGGACATGAGCCTCGAAGCCAATGAAAATACTGATCTCGGAGAAGATGATTACGAAAAGGCATCACCGGCTCAGGTCGACGCGGCGGTTAAAGTATCAAAAGAACCAGAACTCGTCTCCGGCGGACCGGTGGAAGCTCACAAAGTGGTCATTATTTGCAGATTGTCCAAGTTTGACGCCTTGAAACGCGCGCTGAATGAACTCGGGGTCAGCGGCATGACGATTATCCAGGTCATGGGCTGCGGCATCCAGAAGGGTTCAGCCGAACGTTACCGTGGCGCGACGGTCGATTCGACCCTGCTGCCGAAGGTTAAGGTGGAAGTCGTCGTCTCGGGCATCCCGGTTGACGATGTGATCGAAACAGCGAAGAAAGCGTTGTTCACCGGCCATATCGGCGACGGCAAGATCTTTGTTTACGACGTACACCGTGTCGTCAAGGTCCGTACTGGTGAAGAAGGACCGAAGGCGCTCATGGACGTTGAATAATAAAATACCAAATACCATTTGTTTATAAGAGAAACCTTCTTATAAAACAACCCAGAAAAACTGTCTCTCTGAGGCAGTTTTTTTGGTGGGCCGAATTTTAGCGAGAGACGCCAATGATCGGGCATCCTGTGATAAGATAGAGAAAAAACGACGGAGGTGCAGGATGAAACCCAAGCTTTTGGCCTTTGATTTGGACGGGACGCTGCTCACGACGGACAAGACGATTTCACCGAGGACGCTGGAGGTGCTCATTGCCTTTCAGCGCGCCGGCGGCAGGGTCGCCATCGCTTCGGCCCGCCCGGCGGTCGGCACGGCGGTTTACAGCAGGATGTTAAAACTCGCGGATTATCACGGGCTGGTCATCGCCTACAACGGCGCACAGATCGTCGACCAGACCACTCAGCAGGTCATCTTCGAGAAACAGATGGACCCGGATACAGCCCGCGCCTTTATCCGCAACGCGGAGCGTTTCCCAGTATCGGTCCTCGTCGACGACGGCCGGACCTATTTTTCCAACGACCCCGACGGCTACAAGGTGGAGCACCAGCGCAGCGTGATCGGCATTCCCATCGAGAAGCACGTGCCGCTGGCGGATTTCGTCGATTTCCCGCTGTGCAAGATCCTCGTGATGGGCCACGGCGACGTCCTCGACCGGGTCACCCCCGAGATCACGGCACCCTTCGCCGACGTGTTCGACTTCTTCCGAGTCGGGGAATATTACCTCGAGGTCACCTTCAAGGGCTTCTCCAAGGCGTCGGGCCTCAAAGCAATCGAGAACCGGCTGGGCATTTCGAGGGCAGAGATGATCGCTTTCGGAGATTCTCAGAACGACGCGGGGATGCTCGCCTACGCCGGCATCGGCGCCGCGATGCGCAACGGCGAGGCGCCGGCCAAGGCCGCGGCGGACGTGGTCACCGCCTACGACAACGACCACGACGGCATCGCCCATTTTCTGACGGAAAATCCGGCGGTTGACCTTGAAATGATTGACTTTTAAGCCGGTCATTAATATAATATGTAAAGTTATTGAAAATGGTCAAAATGGATGGGGAAACGGGAAGCACAGACGCGTCAGCGCGGGTGTTTTTTTCGTTTTGGACATCGCATTGAAATACAAGCAGAAAGGGTTGCCATGAGCGAAAAAAAACAGGAATTAGTGGTCACAAAAGAAGGGCTGCAAAAACTCAAGGATGAACTGGAACATTTAAAGACGGTCACCCGTTACGAAGTCATTGAAAAGCTGCGGATCGCGCGCGGCTACGGGGACTTGTCCGAAAACTCGGAATACGACGAAGCGAAAAATGAACAGAGCTTTGTCGAAGGCCGCATCAAGGAACTCGAAGAACAGATCCGCAACGTCAAGGTTGCCGACGACGTCCAGACTGACGAAATCGGGATCGGCAGTTACATGACCGTCGAAACAGGCGGCCGCCAGATGACCTACCAGCTGGTCGGCTCGGCTGAAGCGGATATTAAGGCCGGCAAGCTGTCCAACGCGTCGCCGGTGGGCGAAGGCCTGATGGGCCACAAGGTCGGCGATACTGTGGTCATCGAAGTGCCGCGGGGAACGGTGACGTACACCATTCTCGACATTCACAGATAAGCCGGAACGAAATAGAGAACAGGAGCAAAAATGGCAGAAGAAAAGATGAGTGATGTGATCAAGGTCCGTTGGGACAAGCTGCACGCCCTTCAGGCGGAAGGCAAGAACCCCTACGAAATCACGAAGTACGATGTGACCGGTCACGCCAAAGATATTAACGACAATTTTGAACAGTACGAAGGCCAGGTGCTTTCCCTCGCGGGGCGCATCATGGCCAAACGCGGTCAGGGGAAGGTGGGCTTCTACGACCTGCTTGACAGCACCGGGAAAATTCAGCTATACCTGAAAAAGGACCTGCTGCCGGATTACGACGAAATTAAAAAGGTCGACATCGGGGACATCGTCGGCATCAAGGGCGAAGCCTTCAAGACGAAGCGCGGCCAGGTGTCGATCCGCGTCCACGAATTCACGCTGCTGTCCAAATCCCTCCAGGTGCTGCCGGAAAAATTCCACGGTCTGAAGGATCAGGACCTCCGCTACCGCCAGCGCTACGTCGATTTGATCGTCAACCCGGAAGTGCGTGACGTCTTTGTCACCCGTTCGCGCATCATCTCCAAGATCCGCGAATTCCTCGACAACCGCGGCTTCCTCGAAGTGGAAACCCCGGTGCTGAACAACCTGGCAGGGGGTGCCAACGCCCGCCCGTTCATCACCCATCACAACACGCTGGACATTCCGATGTACCTGCGCATTGCCCTGGAACTGCCGCTGAAGCGCTTGATCGTCGGCGGATTTGACAAGGTCTACGAACTCTCCCGCGTGTTCAGAAACGAAGGGATGGACGCCACCCACAATCCGGAATTCACCGAACTGGAAACCTACGAAGCCTACACCGATTATATCGGCGTCATGGACATGGTCGAAGATTTGTACCACTACTTGGCCGATGAAATCCTCGGCACCAAGGACGTCGAATTCGACGGCCACACCATTCACCTCGGCGAACCCTTCAGACGCGCCCGCATGGTCGATCTGGTTCAGGAAGAAACCGGCGTGGACTTCGACCACATGACCGACGTCGAAGAAGCGAAGAAAGCCGCAGCGGACCTCGGCGTCGACATCGAAGGCAAGGACGGCAGTGTCGGCGAAATCATGGCCGAAGTCTTCGACGCGAAATGCGAAGACAAGATGATCCAGCCGACCTTCGTCACGATGCACCCAGTGGAAATCTCACCGCTGGCCAAGAAGGACCCGGAAGATCCGCGCTACACCCAGCGCTTTGAACTCTATATCTCCGGTGCGGAATGCGCCAACGCCTTCTCAGAGCTCAATGACCCGGCGGATCAGAAGGAACGTTTCATCGCGCAGATGGAAAAGAAGGCCGGCGGGGACGAAGAAGCCCATCCATACGATGCGGACTTCATCAACGCGCTGGAAGTCGGGCTGCCGCCGACAGGCGGTCTCGGCATCGGCATCGACCGTCTGGTCATGCTCTTTACCGGTCAGCGCACCATCCGCGACGTCATCCTCTTCCCGACGATGAAGCCGCTGGCCAGCGAAAAGCCGAAGAAACAGCCGAGCTTCAAGGTTGAAGGTTCCGACGAAGTCATCGACTTTTCAAAGGTCAAGGTCGAACCGCTGATGGAAGATCAGGTCGATTTCGACACCTTCTGCGAATCGGATTTCCGCGCGGTCAAGGTCAAGGCCTGCGAAGCGGTGCCGAAGAGCAAGAAACTGCTCCAGTTCACCCTGGACGACGGCTCCGGCACAGACCGCACTATCCTCTCCGGCATTCACAAATTCTACGAACCAGAAGACCTGGTGGGCCGCACCTGTGTCGCCATCGTCAACCTCGCACCGCGCAAGATGATGGGGATCGAATCCTGCGGGATGCTGATCTCCGCTGTCCACGAAGAAGAAGGGGAAGAAAAGCTTCACCTGCTGATTCTCGACGATCACATTCCAGCCGGCGCGAAGCTGTGCTAGGTTAAATAAAAGCGTAAATCCAAGAGGCACCTTTTTCAGAATACATCTGAGAAGGGTGCCTCTTTTTTATGACTTAACACCATAATAAGCGTGCGGTCTCCTCTAAGATAAAATATGACAATGTTAGTGTATTGTGGTATAATAATTTATATGGAGGTGAGCGTATGGCAGGGACATATATTCAAATTAGAACCGACGAAAAAGATAAACAAGAAGCCAGCAAGATTTTAAAAGAACTGGGCACGAATCTTTCCGCGGTACTCAATATGACAATCAAACAGATTATTCTTCAGCGTCGAATCCCGTTTGATGTGGCACTTCCTAAAGACGAAGCAGTCAGCAGCGTTGCCGCGAGCATGGCAATGGAAAATATGGCATTAACCCAAGACCAGATCACCGAGCTCGAAGTATTTCATAAGATGACGCCGCAGGAACAGGAAGAAAGTATCCAGCGTTTGAAGGAGCAATACAAGACGGAAGGATAATAGAATGGCGGATACGATTTATTGTTATCCGGGCACGGATGTTTTGGTGAATAAACTGGATATTCACGATGCGGATCTTCTTCAGAATGCCGAACGTGATCTGACAGCGAGAAGATTGATTCAGCTGCAGGACCATCTAATCCAAGGAAGGTTTGATTATCAGCATCTCAAAAAAATTCATGCGTACATCTTTCAGGATATCTACGACTGGGCAGGGAAGGAAAGAACGGTTGATATTGCCAAGTCAAACGTGTTTTGCAATGTGATGTTCCTTCCGGAACAGGCCAAGGAAATTTTCGCAGAGCTGAGGAAAGAGAATTATTTAAAAGACCTGACGAGAGAAAGCTTTATAGACCGACTTGTTTATTTCTTTGGAGAAGTTAATGCACTGCATCCGTTCAGAGAGGGGAATGGAAGAACACAGCGCGAATTTTTCCGTGAACTTGCTTTATCTGCTGGCTACAAGATCGATTATTCAATGATTTCTCAAGACGAAATGATCCAGGCCAGTATCGATTCCTTTGTAAGGGATTATACAAAATTGAAGGCCTTGATGAATAAGGCGGTGAGCTAGCGAAAGACGATTTCGTTTTGGTTGGCGCGAAGCTGTGCTAGGTTAATATTTAAGCAAAAAATAAAAGTCCGCAAGGGCTTTTATTTTTTTGACGAAAAGACGCCTCCCTGTGATTGATGATATAATGAATATAATTATTGTTGCTTCAACAGGGGGGAGTTAATATGAGAAAAAGAATGCGGCACAATGTGACGGCGGCAGCTGTGATTTGCAGTTTAATTTTAAGCTTCACGGCCTTTGGCTTCGGGGGAATGGGCCGTGTGGCCGCGAAGCAGTCCAGCGTTTCGGCCGCGAAGGCATTCCAGGCGGACGCAAGCGGAAGCAGCTTGAACTATTCAGTAAAGGGACGGACCACAGCCATCGCGAAATCGAAAACGCCCTTTGGCCGGCACGGTAAGCTTTCCGTCGGCCGCGCGAAAGGGTTTAAACAGCCCGTCATTCTCGACAAGCACAAAAAATTTGTCCAGCTTCGCGGCGTCAGCACCCACGGCCTTCAGTGGTTTCCGCAGTACGTGAATAAGGCGGCGATGCGCTCCCTTCGCGATGAATGGGGCATCAACACGGTCCGCCTTGCGGTCTATCCGAAAGAGGGCGGATACCTCCAGGGCAGTCAGAATCAGATGGACGCGAAAATTAAAACGGCGGTCAAAGCGGCTGACAAACTGGGCATGTACGTCATCATCGACTGGCACGTCTTAAACTACAATCCCAACGAGGATCTGTCCCAGGCGCAGCGCTTTTTCAAAACCTACGCTGCCAAATACAAAAACAATGCCCACATGATTTTTGAAATCTGCAACGAACCGACGAATACGAAATGGTATGACGGCAGCGGCCGGGATCTTTACACCTATTGCAAAACCGTCGCGAAGACGATCCGGGACAGCGGCAGCAGCGCGATTATCTTGTGCGGGACCAACACCTGGTCTCAGGACGTTGATGAAGTCGCGAAGAAGCCGCTGGGCATCAAAAACGTCATGTAAACGATTCATTTTTACGCCGGCACGCACCGAGACGATGTCCAGAATAAATTGAAGCAGGCGGTCGACAGCAAAACGCCGATTTTTGCCTCAGAATTTGGAATCTGCGACGCGTCGGGAAACGGCGGTTTTGACATCGACAATGCGAACCGATGGATGACGCTCTTGACGAACAACGGTATCAGTTTTGCCTGCTGGTCGCTCTGCAACAAAGATGAATCGGCTTCGTGCTTGAAGCCGTCCTGCGAGAAGACGAGCAAATGGCAGGCGTCTGATTTGAATACGACGGGGATCTGGCTCGTCAATACCTGCCGGAAGCTCAGTCAAATAGAGAAATAATGAAAAGATGAAATTACTTAAAATAAAATAGCTAAAATGCAAACCGGGTCGACCTGCACAGCAGATCGGCCCGGTTTTGGAGAAAGATCAAAGGAAGGATAAATTATTTATACGCCCGTTCGTAAATGCCGGCGATGTCGTCGTGCCGGCGGACAGTCCCTGGGCGGGGCTGCCGTCGGTTGGACCGGCGGATCTGGTCTGTATGCCGCTGCCGTCTTCGTCTGGAAAAAGTACCGCATCCTGTCGCGGGCCGCTGAGGCTTTTCTCGCAGCTTTTAAGAAGAAAATGTCACGTGAAGTTAATGCGTAAAGTCAGTTCGAACAGGTTTTGCCAATTTGGCGTTTTCAACCCGTCTGCTTTTTGATAAACTAGAATCAAAACATAGTAAATGAGTCAACATTCATATTAAAACACTAGGTAATTGGAAGGAGATGTGTGATCATGGATATGGAAACAAAATGTCTGCACTCGGGCTACACGCCGAAAAACGGAGATCCGCGGGTGGTCCCGATTGTGCAGAGCACAACTTACGTTTACGATTCGACTGATGAAATTGCAGGTGTGTTCGATGATCCGACGAAGAGTATCATTTATTCGCGCTTCGCGAACCCGACGGTCATGGCGGTGGAAGCCAAGGTCGCCGATATGGAAGGTGGCGTCGGCGCGATGGCGACGTCCAGCGGCCAGGCGGCCAATCTGCTCGCGATTTTAAATCTCTGCGCGGCGGGGGATAGCTTCATTGCGACGCCTTCGGTCTACGGCGGCACCCTCAACTTGTTCAATATCACGCTGCGTCGCCTGGGCATTGAATGCATTTTTGTCGACGAAGAGGCCTCCGAGGAAGAGATTCAGACAGCCTTCAAACCCAATACCAAAGCCGTATTCGGCGAAACCTTGGCCAACCCGGCACTTACGGTGTTTGATATCGAAAAATTTGCGAAGATCGCCCACGCCAACGGTGTGCCGCTGATCGTCGACAACACCTTTGCGACGCCGGTGCTCTGCCGGCCCTTCGAATGGGGCGCCGACATTGTGACCCACTCGACGAGCAAGTACATGGACGGCCACGCGCTGCAGTGCGGCGGGATGATCGTCGACAGCGGCAAGTTCGACTACACCAACGGCAAGTTCCCGGAATTCACCGAACCGGACGAAAGCTACCACGGCATCGTCTACACTGACAAGTACGCCGACGCGCCGTACATCACCAAAGCGCGGATGCAGCTGATGCGCGATTTCGGCTGCTACCCGGCGGCCCACTCGGCGTTCCTGCTCAACCTCGGGCTCGAAACTCTGCCGGTTCGGATGCGCCAGTACTGCGACAACGCGATGCAGGTGGCGACCTTCCTCGACGCGGCCGACGGAATCGCCTCGGTGACTTATCCAGGCCTGCCGGGAGACCGCTACCATCAGCTGGCTGAAAAATACCTGCCGGACGGCGCCAGCGGCGTCATTTCCTTTGTCGTCGAGGGCGGACGGCCCCAGGCCGTTAAATTCATGGACAGCTTGAAGCTGGCGTCCAACGAAGTCCACGTCGCGGACATCCGCACCTGCGTGCTGCACCCGGCGTCGGCGACCCACCGCCAGCTCACCGACGAACAGCTCGTCGCGGCGGGCATCGACGGCGGTATGATCCGCCTGTCGGTCGGGCTCGAAAGCGTCCACGACATCATCGAAGACCTTAAACGGGGGCTGGCCGCGCTGTAAGAATTGTTTTAAATAAGGAGGAGCCATGGAACGGATATTGATCGTCATCGACATGCAGAAAGATTTTATCGACGGGGCATTGGGAACCAAGGAAGCGGAAGCCATCGTACAGCCGGTGATCGACAAGATCGCGGCAGCGCCGAAGGCCAACGTCTACGCGACTCAGGACACCCACCCGGACAATTATCTGGACACCCAGGAAGGCGCCAATCTGCCAGTGCCCCACTGTATCAAGGGGACGCCGGGATGGGCTCTCGAGCCGCACATCGCGGCCATGATTCCACCGGATCACATTATCGAAAAGCCGACCTTTGGCTCGGTGGCGCTGGCGGAGCGCATGGCCAAAATCGCGGCGGAGCGGGACATCGAAATCGAGCTCGTCGGGTTGTGTACCGACATCTGCGTCGTCTCCAACGCGCTGATGCTCAAGGCGTTCATGCCGGAGGTGCCGGTGACGGTCGACGCGCGGTGCTGCGCCGGGGTCACACCCGAAAGCCACGCGGCGGCGCTTCAGACCATGGCGGCCTGCCAGGTGAAAATTCTTTCGTGAAAAAGAGAAAAATTTTAATTAAAAAACTGCGATCTGGTAAGACCGCAGTTTTTTTGACGAACGCCACAAAATTACCTATTTGATTGACAATGTAAATTAAAACAACTATAATGTGCTTGAAAGGAGATGATTCTATGGCGACAGTTCCAACTCAAATACGAATTGATAAAGATGTCAAAGAACAGGCAAATGCATTGTTTCACGATCTTGGTCTCGACATGTCCGGAGCAGTGAATATTTTTCTCCGTCAGTGCATCATGCACGATGGCCTGCCTTTTGAAGTTGAACGTCCGAGATACAGTGCGCGCACGATTGCCGCAATGGATGAGGCACGAAGAATCTCCCGTGACCCTGACACACCGGGTTATGATTCGCTTGATGACTTGAAGGCGGCGCTGCTTCAGGACTGATGTACACGGTTAAGTTCACATCTGCTTATAAGAAAAGTTACAAGCGGATTTTGAAGCGCGGTCTGGATGTTTCTTTGTTGGATCAGGTTGTTGAGGCGCTTCGTCAGGGAAGACCTCTTGCAGCAAAACACCGCGATCACATTTTGAAAGGCCGTTACGCAGGCTTCCATGAATGTCATATCAAACCGGATTGGCTGCTCATCTATTTGATTGAAGATGACATTTTGACATTGACTTTAGTCGATACCGGAAGCCATGCAGATGTATTCGACATGTAGCACTTACGGCAAAGCGCGATTATGTGCTCAGGAAAACAGATTAAATTAAAAAAACTGCGATCTGGTAAGACCGCAGTTTTTTTGATGCTGTTTTTTGCTTTGATCATAGAATGTCGATGATTTCGCCGGCCAGGGCCTTGTTCATGCTGCGCACTGCACAGAACTTGCCGCACATGGAGCAGGTGTCGCTGTGATCGTCCCCCGGGGCGCGGCTGTCTCGGATCGCCTTAGCCCGTTCGGGATCGAGGCATTCCGCGAATTGGGCGTCCCAATCGAGTTTGCGTCTGGCGTCGGCCATCCGGTCGTCCTGATCCCGGGCGCCCGGCAGGCCTTTGGCGATATCGGCGGCGTGGGCCGCGATTTTGCTCGCGATGATGCCTTCGTGGACGTCGTCGCGGTTTGGCAGCGCCAGGTGTTCCGCTGGGGTGACGTAGCACAAGAAGGCCGCGCCGTTGTAGGCAGCGACAGCGCCGCCGATGGCCGCTGTGATGTGGTCGTAGCCCGGCGCAATATCGGTCACCAGCGGTCCGAGGACGTAGAAGGGCGCGCCGTGGCAGACCTGCTGCTGCACCTTCATGTTCGCGGCGATCTGGTCAAGGGGCACGTGCCCCGGCCCTTCGACCATGACCTGCACGTCCTTTTTCCATGCCCGTTCTGTCAGTTCACCGAGGCGCATGAGTTCGCCGAGCTGGATGCGGTCGGTCGCGTCCGCTAAACATCCAGGCCGGCAGGCGTCGCCGAGGGAGATCGTCACGTCGTATTTCCGGCAGATGTCGAGGATTTCGTCGTAATATTCGTAAAATGGATTTTCTTCGCCGGTCATCGACATCCACGCGAAGATCAGGCTGCCGCCGCGGCTCACAATGTTCATCTTGCGTTCACCGGCCTTGACCTGGCGCACCGTTTCCTTAGTCAGGCCGCAGTGCAGGGTCACGAAATCGACCCCGTCTTCAGCGTGAAGCCGCACGACGTCGATGAAGTCCCGTGCCGTAAGGGTGCCCAAATCTCTCTGATAGTGGATCACCGCGTCGTAGACCGGAACGGTGCCAATCATCGCCGGGCATTCCGAGGTCAGCTTCCGTCTGAAGGGCTGGGTGTTGCCGTGGCTCGACAGATCCATAATGGCTTCAGCACCGAGATTGACCGCGTCCATCACCTTGTCTAATTCCACGTTGAGATCCCGGCAGTCCCGGCTGACCCCGAGATTGACGTTGATTTTCGTCTTCAGCTGTTTCCCGATGCCGTTGGGGTCGAGGCTGGTGTGGTTCACGTTCGCCGGAATGACCACCTGTCCCTTTGCGATCAGATCCATCAATTGATCGATGTCCATGTTTTCCTTTGCGGCAACCGCCTTCATCTGCGGCGTCACGATGCCCTTGCGGGCTGCATCCATTTGGGTTGCGTAATTCAGTGCCATACTTTTCTCCTTGCTCGTTATAAAATTCTGCGCACGGAGAACAAAAAAAGCAGTGCCGGGAGGGCACTGCAGTGAAAAGCGCGACACAAAATAACATCTCACTTCCGCCTCCCTCCGTTGGCATTATCCAAATCAGGTAAATCGGGTCGTGCGGCATGTCCGCACCTCTCAGCTCATCGCTCCCCGGTACGCGGTAGCTCCATTATAACACGATTTGGCTTGAGACGCAGGGAAAATCAGAGATTCTCTAAAAATCTGCACAAAAAAACAGCGGCCTGAGCCGCTGCGCGTCGATGACGCTTAGAGTGCGAAGCTGCCGTTCACTTCGCCGTTGATGACGTAATAAGCCATCGCTTCTTCGGTGTTGACGTAGACCTTGACGTCCTTGAGATCGCGGACCAGGTTGCCCATCTGTTTGGTCCAGATTTCCTTGACTTCGTCAACAAGTCCGGATGAGGTGACTTCGAAATCGCTGCGCTGGATAATGACTTCGCTCTTGTATCCGCGGCTGGAGCTGCGGCGTGCAGCGGTCTTTTTCGCACCGGTTTTTGCAGCAGATGCAGTGGTCTTCGCGGCCTTCGCAGCTGTTTTCGCCACAGTCTTTGCGGCGGTTTTGGCTGCTTCTGCCTTGCCCTTCTTCGGTTCAGCCTTTGCGACGGTTTCGACTTCTGTTTTCACTTCAACCTTCGGCGTGCTTTTAACTTCTGCCTTCTGGGCTTCAGCGGATGCCATGGATTTTTTGGATAATTTTCTTGCCATCATTAAACCTCCTGTTGAGTTGCACCGGCTTATCTGTCAAATGCTTCAAGAAGTGGTCGACCAAATGTAACTCGAAAATTAAAACAATTGATTACATTGCACAATCTATCATAAATGAAAAATGTTGTAAATAAAAAAGCCGGATTTTCTCCGGCTTTTCGCGTTGTAAATGCTTTCAAAATTACATGACTTAAGCAAGTAAATTATTTTCCGCCCTCTTTCCGATCTTCGATCGGCACGAAGGGTCTGCGTTCCGGAATCAAGCTTTCGTACGCCGGACGCATGATGACTTTGCCGTTGATGATTTCTTCGATGCGGTGCGCGCTCCAGCCGACGATGCGGCCGACGGTGATCATCGGCGTGTACAGTTCCGGCGGGATGTTGAGCATTCGGTACACGAACCCGCTGAAGAAGTCGATGTTGGCACACACCGGCTTGTGGTAAAGGCCGCGTTCGTTGATCATTTTCGGGGCGAGGTCCGCTACCGCTGCGTACAAATCGAACACGTCGCTCTGGCCTTTCGCTGCGGCGAGCTTTTCGCCGTACTTGCGCAGAATTTCAGAGCGTGGGTCGGAGATCGAGTAGACCGGGTTGCCGATGCCGTAAATCTTGCCGCTCTTGTCGAAGGCTTTGCGGTCGAGCAGTGCCGAGAGGTATCGCTTGATGCCAGCCATGTCGCCGGGGCCGGCGATGTTTTCCGACAGATCTTCCATCATTTCGGGTACGAGCAGAATCTGACCGCCGTGCTTTGGCCCCTTGAGGGAACCGATCGCCGCCGCCATCGTCGAGTAGGTGTCGGTGCCGGTGGAGGAGACCACGCGGTCGACAAAGGTGGAGTTGTTGCCGCCGCCGTGTTCCATGTGGAGGATCAATTCTACTTCGAGCACCCACGCTTCGAGGTCAGTGTACTTCCGGTCCGGGCGCAGAAGGCTCAGCAGAATTTCCGACGTGGACATATTCGGGCGCGTGCGGTGCAGGTACAGGGAATTGCCTTTAATGTAGTGATTGTAGGATTGGTAGACGTACATCACGAGCAGCGGGAACTGGGCGATGAGCTTTACGCACTGAGCGAGCACGTATTCGGGCGAGGTGTCTTCGCTGTTGTCGTCGTAGGCGCCGAGGGAGAGCACGCAGCGGGTCAGCATGCGCATCAGATCGTTGGAAGGCGAGTGCATGATGATGTCCCGCACAAAATGCGGCGGCAGCGCGCGCTGGCTGTCTAACACATCGCGGAAGTCGTTGAGCTCATCCTGAGTCGGCAGATCGCCGAAGAGCAGCAAAAACGCAGCGGATTCGTACCCAAAACGGCACTGGGTGAAGCCGCTGATAATGTCGTTAATATCGATGCCGCGATACCAGAGCTTGCCCTCGCAGGGGACGCGTTTGCCATCAACGCTTTCGAAACCGTCAGCTCGGGAAATATTGGTCAGTCCGACCACAAGTCCGTTGCCTTCTTCGTCTCGGAGCCCTTGACTGACCTTGTGGGCCTGGTAGGTTTCCATCGGGATCTGATCCCGCGCAACGGTCCGCGACGCGTATTTACGAATAAAAGCCTGGGTAAATGGATCGTTCGCCATCTGAACTTAACCTCCTTGCATGTTTATCGTGCAGCCGTGAATTTTGGATACAATTTATTTATTTTTATAAATTTTAGCAAAGGCATGGGTAAAAGTCAATTGTATACAATTTAATTCAACCTTAGAAAGCTTAAGGGGTTAAACGAATTTACGCCGTGTGTGCCACCAAAAGAGGAACATGCAGATTTTGTATATAAATTCAGCGTATTCGACGAAAAATAACAGGAAATTTCTGTTTAAGTTAAGCACTTTTTAATAATTTGAATTGCACCAGGTATACAAAGATGATAAAATTAAAAGTAATTTAAAACTGTTTTAATGCTTTCTTAACGGAGCAGCAAAACACAATAAAAATTGGAGGATTTTTATGAAAAAAGGTTTGAAATTGGGCCTGATTTTTGCACTTGCCTTGGTCACTGTCGTGACATTTGGTGCTTGTGGATCATCCAGCAGCTCAAACTCCGATGAGTACATCATCGCAACGGACACCACGTTCGCTCCCTTCGAATTTGAAAACAGCAAGGGCAAGCGCGTCGGGATCGATATGGACTTGCTCAAGGCCATCGCAAAGGATCAGGGATTTAAGTACACCGTCAAGGCGCTCGGTTTCGACGGCGCAGTTCAGTCTCTTGAAAGCGGCCAGAGCGACGCCGTGATCGCCGGCATGAGCATCACAGACGAACGCAAGAAAAAATTTGATTTCTCAGATCCGTATTTTGACTCCGGGATCGGCATGGCAGTCAAGAATGATTCCAGCATCACCAGCTACGATCAGTTAAAGGGCAAGAATGTTGCGGTTAAGGCCGGTACGGAAGGCGCGTCCTTCGCAAAAGAAAACCAAGACAAATACGGCTACACCCTTTCGACCTTTAAGAGCAGCGCGAACATGTACGAAGACGTCAAGTCCGGACACTCTGCTGCCTGCTTTGAAGATTATCCAGTTCTCGGCTACGCCATCACAAAGGGCCAGCCGCTGAAAATCGTCGGCGATCTCCAGGCCGGCAATTCTTACGGCTTCGCTGTTCAGAAAGGCAAAAACCAGAAGCTGCTCAAGATGTTCAACAAGGGCTTGAAGAACTTGAAGAAGAGCGGCGAATACGACCAGATCGTCAACAAGTACATCAAAACGAGCAGCAACTAAGCTGAATCATCAACAAGTTCAATAATTTTTGGAGGTCATTGTGAGTTTCTTTGAATTAATTTCACAATCTTGGCCCCGCCTGCTCCAGGGACTTGGAGTGACCTTGGAATCCACCCTGATATCGCTGGCACTTGCCGCGATATTAGGGATTATTTTCGGGATGCTCTCTGTGTCCAGAGCTGTGGGGGCCCGCGCCGTCGCCCGCGTATACGTCGACATCATCAGAGGAACGCCAATCATCGTTCAGGCGTTCTTCATTTATTTTGGGATTACCAGTGCGCTGAACTTCCGCATGGAACCGATGACAGCTGGGATTATCACGCTGACGCTCAACGCCGGCGCTTACTTGGCTGAAATTTTCCGCGGCGGGATTGAAGCCGTCGACAAGGGCCAGATGGAAGCGGCACGCAGCCTCGGCCTGTCCTATGGGGTGTCCATGCGCAGTGTCATTCTGCCGCAGGCGGTGCGCACGATGGTCCCTGCTATCGTCAATCAGTGCATCATCACCCTGAAGGACAGCTCGATTCTGTCAGTCATCGGGATGGCAGAGCTTACCCAGATCGGGAGCTTGATCATCGCCGACAATCTGGAATCCTTCAAGGTGTGGATCATCGTCGGGGTCATGTACTTCATCATCATCATGATTCTGTCAACCATTTCCAAACGTATTGAAAAGAGGTTGAAAGCAGATGCCTAAGATTATCGTTAAAAATTTACAGAAAAAATTCGGCGATCTCGAGGTCCTGAAGGACATCAATCTCGAAGTCGAAGAAGGGGAAGTGGTCTGCGTCATCGGGCCGTCAGGCTCCGGCAAGAGTACGATGCTGCGCTGCCTCAACGGGCTTGAAGAAGCCACCAGCGGCACCATTGTCGTGGACGGCAACGAAATCACCGACCCGAATGTCGACATCGACCTCGTCCGGCGCAACATCGGCATGGTGTTCCAGCAGTTCAATCTGTTCCCGTTTATGACGGTCAAAAAGAACGTCACCTTCGCACCGATCAAGCTCGGACTGATGAGTGAAGAAGAAGCGGACAAGAAAGCTGACGAGCTGCTCGACCGCGTCGGGATGCTCGACAAGGCTGACGCCTTCCCGAGACAGCTCTCCGGCGGACAGCAGCAGCGTGTGGCCATCGCCCGCGCCCTCGAAATGAACCCGGACGTCATGCTTTTCGACGAACCGACATCGGCTCTCGACCCGGAAATGGTCGGGGAAGTGCTGCGCGTTATGGAACAGCTGGCCTCAGAAGGGATGACGATGGTCGTCGTCACCCACGAAATGGGCTTTGCCAAACAGGTTTCCGACCGGACGATCTTCATTGACGGCGGTGTTGTCGTCGAAGAAGGCCCACCGGAAGCAGTCTTCGACCATCCGCAGAACGAACGGACTCAAAATTTCCTGAACATGGTGCTGAAATAATTTCGTGCCGGTTCGATGCCATCATGATACGTTTATCAGCGCGCTCTGAACAATCAGGGCGCGTTTTTCTTTTAGCTGAATATTTTTTCCCAATTCAAACACAAAAAACAGCCTCTGCTGTTGTAAAAGCAGAGACTGTGGTGTTTTCAATTCTCTTTACTTTTCTGGCGCTGAAATCAGCGTGTCGACCCATTTGGCCTCACCTGTGGTGATCACTGCCTGACCGGCGGTTTGATCGGTTAAAAATGCGGTAAATTCGGCCGTATTGCCGACAGGCACCTCGAAATCTAAGGTGACCGTCTCTTCGAAACGGGACTGCACCGGCTGCCACGAGGCTTTGCCCGAGGTGGTGAGTTTCTGAATCAGCCCGCCGTACATCGGGTAGGGAATGACGACGCTGACGGTGTCCGACCAGATTTTCCCGACGATGCGTGCGTGATCGAGCACGAGGGACGCAGTGCCGGAGTAGGCGCGGATCAATCCGCCGGCGCCGAGCTTGACGCCGCCGAAATACCGCACCACCGCGACGCCGACGTTTTTAAGGCCCCGTCTTAAGATGACGTCGAGAATCGGCCGGCCGGCTGTGCCCGAGGGCTCACCGTCGTCGCTGGCCTTCTCCCGCGGCGGATTGGTGCCCAGCACGTAGGCCGAGCAGACGTGAGTCGCCTTGAAATGCTTTTTTCTGAGCTTCGCGATTTCCGCCGCGACGTCGTCCTCGGTTTCGGCGTGAAACACGACGCCGATGAACCAGGACTTGTTGATCGTCTGTTCCGCCTCGGCGGCGGTCAGCACGGTTTTGTAATCTTTGCCGTCCATCAGTCGTCAGACATCAGATCCGGGTACAGCGGGTATTTGTCGGTCAGAGATTTGACCTTGGCCTTTGCCGCTTCCGGATCTTTTTTGATCAGCGCGTCTTCGAAGATGTCAGCGATGACGTGCATATCTTCTTCGACCAGGCCGCGGGTGGTGACAGCCGGTGTGCCGACGCGGACACCGCTGGCGATGAAAGGCTTCTGAGTGTCGTAGGGGATCGTGTTCTTGTTGGCGGTGATGCCGACGGATTCGAGGGTTTCGTCCGCTTCCTTACCGGTCATGCCGACCGCCGACACGTCGACGAGCATCAGGTGGTTGTCGGTGCCGCCGGAGACGATGCGGAAGCCGCGGGCCGCGAGTTCATCCGCGAGGACGGAGGCGTTCTTGACGATCTGTTTCTGGTAGGCGACGAAGTCGTCGGTCATCGCTTCCTTGAAGCAGACGGCCTTCGCGGCGATGGTGTGCATCAGTGGGCCGCCCTGGGTGCCAGGGAACACAGCCTTGTCGATGGCCTTTGCGAATTCGTTTTTGCAGAGGATGAGGCCGCCTCTCGGCCCTCTCAAGGTTTTGTGAGTGGTCGTCGTGACGATGTCGGCCACCGGTACCGGCGACGGGTGGAGTCCTGCGGCGACCAGCCCTGCGATGTGAGCCATGTCGACCATGTAAAGGGCGCCGTTGTCGTGGCAGATTTTGGCCATGCGTTCGAAATCGATGATCCGCGGGTAGGCGGAAGCGCCGGCGACGACGAGCTTCGGCTGCACTTCCTTAACCTGAGCTTCAAAGGCGTCGTAGTCGATCAATTCGGTTTCCCTGTCGACACCGTAGGGGACGAAGTTGTAGAGCTTGCCCGACAGGTTGACCTTTGAACCGTGGGTCAGGTGGCCGCCCTGGTCGAGGGCCATGCCCATGACGGTGTCGCCAGGCTGGAGCAGCGCGACGTAAACCGCAGTGTTGGCCTGAGCGCCGGAGTGGGGCTGAACGTTGGCGTGTTCAGCGCCGAAGAGCTTGCAGGCGCGGTCGATGGCCAGCTGTTCGATTTCGTCGACGAACTGGCAGCCGCCGTAGTAGCGTGCGCCCGGCAGCCCTTCCGCGTATTTATTGGTCAGGTGGCTGCCCATGCAGTCCATCACTGATTCTGAAACGAAGTTTTCCGACGCGATCAGTTCAAGACCGTCCTGCTGACGGTGCCATTCCTTGCGCATGATATCGTAGACCGCAGGATCGGTCTTTTTCACGTTTTCGTATCTCATATGACCTCCATGATTTGTAATCTAATTGATAAAAAATAATCGCAATAATGCTCTTTTATTTTAACACAACAAAGCGGGAAAAAAAGAGGGAAGTTGAAAAGGAGCGCCGCAGCGGGTGCGGCGCTCCTCAGACTGTAGACAAACGAGGCTCTGAGAAAATACTCAGAGCCTCGTTTGATTTAATATCAAGCTGCAATTTGTAGATTTATAAATTGAAATCGAAATATAGGACGATTCGGTCCCGGGTGTTTTTT
>Ga0214927_100038_pt1 | contig 137472 bp, 139 predicted proteins | sample Stichaenrichm16X_FD_168612 | JGI IMG/M metagenome (GOLD analysis project Ga0214927, IMG submission 168612) | Xylose enriched microbial communities from anaerobic bioreactor in Madison, Wisconsin, United States - 16X | ecosystem: Engineered > Bioreactor > Anaerobic > Unclassified | place: USA... | reverse complement strand
GCAACAGGAACTTCGATGGCCGCATCTCGCCCGATGTCGCACAGAACTATCTTGCAGAGCCTGCGCTCGTCGTTGCCTACTCGCTTGTCGGCACGCTCGACACCGATCTCTCTGAGGAGCCGGTGGGCACCGGCAAGGACGGCAAGCCTGTCATGCTCTCCGACCTTCTGCCTGCCGATGAAGAGATCCGCGATGTGCTTGCGAAGGTGCTCACAAGAGACCTCTACGAGGAGGCAGCAGAAGGCCTCTTCGAAGGCTCGGACGCATGGAAGGCCATCCCTGCATCTTCCTCTGCAACCTATGCCTGGGACGAGAGCTCGACCTATGTGCGCCGCCCGCCCTACTTCGAGGATGCAAAGCACGAGACAGTGCGCGAAGTGAAGGGCGCACGCGTGCTGGCGCTCCTGGGCGACTTCGTGACGACCGACCATATCTCTCCTGCCGGCACGATTGCCGAAGGCTCTCCTGCCGCCCGCTATCTCACGGAGCACGGCGTGCCCGAGAACGAGTGGAACACCTACGGCACGAGGCGCGGCAACCATGAGGTGATGATGAGAGGCACGTTCGCGAACGTGAAGCTCGAGAATGCCCTTGCCCAGGGCAGGCAGGGCGGCTACACCTATGACTTCGAGCGCGATGAGGTCACGAGCATCTACGATGCCGCTATGGACTACAAGGCACAGCACGAGGACGAGGTCGTTGTCGCCGGCAAGATGTATGGCTCCGGCTCGAGCCGCGACTGGGCGGGCAAGGGCCCGGCGCTCCTCGGCGTCAAGGCCGTCCTCGCAGAGAGCTTCGAGCGCATCCATCGCTCGAACCTCATCGGCATGGGCATCGTGCCGCTCCAGTTCGAGGACGGTGTCTCAGCAGGCATGCTTGGCCTCGATGGCACGGAACGCATCACGGTCGAGCCGATCGACTTCTCGAAGGGGCTTCCGGAGCCGAAGATGGTTGCTGTAAGCGCTGTCAAGCCATCCGGCGAGAAGATTGATTTCCGTGCGCTCGTGCGTGTCGATACGCCGAGCGAGGGTGCCTACATTTCAGAAGGCGGAATTCTGCCTTATGTTCTTGGACAACTTGTGTGACATGGTCCCATCTTCGGGGAGAGTGCTACAGTCTCGCTTCAGCATATGAATCGTGATTTGGAGGATTGCTTGATCTGCCCATTCTGCGGAACGCATATCGAAGACGGTCTGGATGTCTGCCCAGCCTGCCATGCCGATCTGACGGCTGTGGCACATGTATCCCATCCGGACCGGCGCTATTGCGCGAGCTGCGGCGCCCTCATCCCCGAAGGAGCCGATGTCTGTCCCCAGTGCGGCATGCCCTGTATCGCAGATGAGACGGATGCAGATGACGGCGAGGAAGTCACCTGCGAAGGTGCCCACGTGAAGGAAGCGCCTGAGACCCCGCGCATCATCTCGGCCATCCCTACGGCAGATGGACCGTTCTCTGCGACGTCTGCCAATGAGCGCCTGCCAAGGAGGCGTGTCTTCACGCTTGCGTTTGTCGCAGCGCTTGTCTTCGTAGGCGGCGGCATCCTCGCAATCACGCAGCCCTGGAACCCGAATGCCTACTCCATCAAGGCCACGACCGCAGCTGATACGTCGAAGGCAGGCTACCCGGGCGAGATCGACAAGCTTGCAGGACAGGATACGGGCATCGATACCTCCGATGTGGAGTCCGGAGACGCCAAGACCTATGAAGCCATCTCGGGCTACTGGGAGCAGCTCGGAGACATCAGGAAGGGCCTCGAGGAGAGCGAGACCGCACTCAAGGCAGATGTCCAGGATTCCTCGAAGGACATCTCGACCGACTACCAGACAGCCAAGCAGAATGCCCTGGATCTTTCGAACCTCATCTCCGATATCGGGGACGTGGATGTGAGCACGGGCACGTACGCCGACGATGTCACGAATCTCCAGACCTTGGGCTCGTGGCTCAGGAACTGGTCCGATGGCCTTATGGAGGCCTGGGACAGGGCGCAGTCCGGCTCGTACAAATCTGCCGACACGATCCTCGCTCCGCTCTCTTCGAGCGAGAGCACGGATGGCTCGAACTCCTATGCGCAGCTCTTCGATCAGAGCTATGACGGATGGCAGCCGCAGGAGAAATAGCTTTCATTTCCCCGCAATGTCTCTGCCGAATGTGTGAAAGACGCGCCGTGCTGGTACTATCAGAAGATGGAAGAATTGTATGAAGGTGCCACAGGGCCGGGGAGGTTCAGATGGGCTTTTTCAATAGGAACAGCGTCTATGTCCCGAAGCGCGAGCTCAAGGGAACGGAAGTTGCTGTATTCAAGACCAGCAAGGGCACGATCAAGGTGCGTCTCGACTGCAAGGGCGCACCCATCCATTGTGCCAATTTCTGCGAGCTTGCAGAGAAGGGCTTCTACGACGGAACGAAGTTCCACCGCTATGTGCCGGATTTCGTGATCCAGGGCGGAGACCCCAATACGAGGAACATGAGCTCTGCCGATGTGGCAGCAGGCAAGCCCGGACCTGATGGCATACCCGGCACGGGCGGTCCTGGCTACAGCATCAAGCATGAGTGGGATGTGAATCCGCGCAACAGCCATGAGGACGGCGCGCTTGCAATGGCACGCTCGCAGATGCCCGATTCGGCTGGATCGCAGTTCTATTTCTGCCTTGGCCCGCAGCATTTCCTCGACCCGAACTACACGGTCTTCGGCCAGACGATCGAGGGCCTCGACGTCGAGAAGAGCCTGAGGGCAGGAGACGTGCTCGAGTCTGTGAGCATCGTCGACGAATAAGGGCACGCATAGCAGCACCTGGAGGTGTGACGCATGAACCAGCAGGCATATGAAGCAGGAAAGGCGGCCTATCAGCAGGGCGACTGGAACGGGGCCGTTGCTCTCCTGCATCAGGCAATAGATGCAACAGAGGCAAATGGCGCAGCAGAGCATATGCTCGGCAACGCCTATATGAAGCTCGGCAGGTACGCCGAGGCAGCTGACGCCTATGGCAAGGCTCTGGCAGACGCTTCCTACGGCAAGGTGGGAGCGCTCTCCTGCAACCGTGGCCGCGCCTATCTGGCCGCAGGCAAGCCGGATGAGGCAATCGCCAGCCTCAGCGCAGCTGTCCAGGACCAGTCCTATGCCAAGGCATACAAGGCCTATGTGGCCCTCGGCGAGGCATACCGCATGAAGAACGATGTCAGGAATGCCGGCATCGCCTTCAGGAACGCCGCCATCGACGAGAGCAACCCGGATCCTTCGTTCTCGCTTCGCGAGCTCGGTGCCTGCTTCATTGCACTGCACCGTCCGGTCGATGCTGTCGAGGCCTACCGTACGGCACTCGACTTCGCGACGCCGATGGAGAACCAGAACGCCATCTACTCCGAGCTCGGCATGGCATATGTCGCTGCCAACCGCATGAGCGAGGCTGTGGATGCTTTCGCGCATGCAACGGCCGATGGCACCTATATCCTGCCGACCGACATGCAGATTGCCTATGACTCCGCAAAGCGCGCTGTCGCTTCGACCCAGGCAAACAATCCTTCCGAGACCGATGCCCTGCTTGCTGCTGCTGGCTATGGTACGTCCCAGGACACGTTCGATCCGCTCGATCCCCTTGGCCAGTCGGGGGAGTTCATGCCGTCGCCTGAGAAGACCGGCTTCTTCTCTGTCTCCGAGCAGGACCTCGTCGAGGCTGACAAGAAGGAGCGCAAGGTCCGCCGCAAGAAGAAGCATACGGGCCTCAAGGTCTTCCTCGTGCTCCTGATCGTCGTCGTGGTCGTCGGCGGCGTCGGTGCCTATGCGTACTGGCGTGGCTATGGCTGGCCTACGCAGGAGACGGTCATCACCTCGCTTTTCAATTCGAAGACAGCGGGCGACGATCCTGCAAGCTTCATGGCGCCGAGCCTTTCCGACTCTGAGCGTGCTGCCATCGAGGACATCCTGCCTTCTGGCGCCACGATCTCTGTCGACGGACTCGACAAGAGCATGGACAGCTCGACGGCCCGCGTGACCGCTACGCTTTCTTCCGGCACGACCCAGACCTATACGGTCACGCTCGTCCGCGACGGCATCGGCTGGAGGGTCTCTTCGCTCCAGCTGAGCTATGATTCCGTCTCGAGCAATTCTTAGAAGCGTCTTCGGCGGAACTAGACATAGGGAATATCAGGGATAGGAAGACATGTCCTTTATCGACTCCATATTTGGTGAGTATGGCGGAGACCTTGCCATCGATCTCGGCACCGCAAATACGCTTGTCTCGGTCCGTGGCCAGGGCATCGTCCTGAACGAGCCTTCCGTCGTTGCAATCGACAAGGAGCAGGAGCGCGTCCTTGCCGTCGGCTCCGATGCAAAGCGCATGATTGGCCGCACGCCGGGATCGATCATCGCCGAGCGTCCGCTGAAGGACGGCGTCATTGCTGACTTCGATGTCACTGAGGTCATGCTGCGCTACTTCATCGAGAAGGCGCGCGAGCGCAAGTATCCCTGGTCGCCGCGTCCCCGCGTCGTCGTCTGCGTGCCGTCGGGTGTCACGTCCGTCGAGAAGCGTGCTGTCTTCGAGGCAACGATCTCTGCAGGTGCCCGCCAGGCGTATCTGATCGAGGAGCCGATGGCTGCTGCCATCGGTGCCGACCTGCCGATCGAGGACCCGACGGGATCGATGATCGTCGACCTCGGCGGCGGCACGACCGAAGTGGCCGTCATCTCGATGGGCGGCATCGTCGTCTCGCAGTCCATCAGGACCGCAGGAGACGAATTCGACCGCACGATCCTCGAGCATGTGCGCGATGCCTACAATCTCTCTATCGGCGAGCGCACGGCTGAGGACATCAAGATCAAGGTCGGCTCTGCCGCTCCTCTTGCTGAGGAGCTCGACGTCGAGGTCAACGGCCGAGACGTGCTCACAGGCATGCCGAAGACCGTGCGCATCGAGTCCGAGGAGATCCGCCGTGCACTCGACAAGCCGCTCGACGAGGTCACGAAGGCCGTCAAGGATGCGCTCGATGTGACGCCGCCCGACCTGGCCTCCGACCTCATGTACTACGGCATCCTCCTCACGGGCGGTGGCGGACTGCTGCGCGGACTCGACCAGCGTCTGCGCGAAGAGACGGGCGTGCCCGTCAACGTGAGCCCCACAGCCCTCGAAAACGTTGTCAATGGCTGCGCGAAGGTCCTCGAAGCGAATGCCCTTTCGGGCGGCTTCGTCCAGAGTGCTGGCCTGTAGACCAAGGATCTGAAGAATGCCCGCAAATGGTGCTCCGCATGGCTTCCAGAGGACAGGCCAGAATTCCTCTGGAGGCCGTCTCGCTATAGTCCTTTTGGCCCTTTCCGTCATCCTGTTCACGGTCAGCTGCCGCATGGGCGATGTCGGCGTGCTCGGTGCTGCCCGTACCGTATGGCAGACCGTGACGATGCCGATAAGCTGCATCGGATCTGTTGCGGTCCAGCCGTTCCAGGGCCTCGGCAACATCTTCGCGAACCTCACGGCAGACCAGGAGACGCTCTCGCAGCTGCAGGAGGAGAACAAGCAGCTCGTGGCAGAGAACGCCGAGCTCGAGGAGGCGCAGCAGACCGCAACGCGCCTGCAGGCGCTGCTCGACCTCAAGGACACCTACAACCTGCAGTCGACCGCGGCACGCATCATCAATGCGTCGTATGACAACTGGTCACGCACAGTGACGCTCGACAAGGGCAGCTCGTCAGGACTGGCTGTCGGCATGCCGGTGACGGATTCCTACGGCGTCATCGGCCAGATATCCGAAGTCAGCGCCACGACTGCCACGGTACGCCTCATCACGGATGAGAACTCGGGCGTCTCTGCCATGATCCAGTCGAGCAGGGCACAGGGCATGCTCAATGGCTCTGCCGATGGCACCTTGAGCCTCAACCTCGTGAGGACCGACCAGACCGTCAATGCCGGTGACATCATCGTCACCTCGGGCCTCGGCGGCGTCTATCCGAAGGGTCTGCCTCTTGGCACGGTGACCTCGGTCGAGAAGTACGACGGCGCCATGTACTACACGATCACGGTCGAGCCCTTCACGAAGACAGAGAGCTACGAGGAAGTCCTCGTGATCACGTCGCTTACAGAGGACCAGGCGGCAACTGCTGAAGACATCGCAGCTGCGGACTCGCAGGAGACCTCGTCGGCAGCTTCTTCGAAGACGTCGACCTCGACCGATTCCTCATCTGACTCATCGTCTGATGGCTCGTCCGACTCTTCATCGGACAGCACATCCGGCTCTTCGGCATCCGATTCTTCGTCGAGCACGTCCCAGACCACATCTCAGTCCACATCATCTTCCACGACGACGTCTTCTTCCTCGACGTCGAGCTCCCAGTAGGCAAGGCAGGAGACCTCATGCAGATACAGGACACGAACAGATATCGTCACGATGCGCTCGTTCTGGGGATTGTCTGCCTCGTGCTGCAGCTTGCCGTGGCTCCCTATATCGCGATCGCAAACGGGCATCCGAACTTTGCCTTCATCTTCTCTGCGACCTTCGCGCTCACGGTCGGCGGCCCTACCGGTGTGGCTATGGGCTTTGCGGCAGGCATCGTCTATGACCTGGGTGCGTCGAGCCCGATGGGGCTCATGGCATTCCTGCTGACGCTCTCCTCCTATATCCTCGGCATCGAGGCAAGGAACAAGCTGAATGACGACCCGGGAGCAGCGCTCGCGAATGGCCTCATCAGCTGCTTCGCAGTCAGCCTTCTCTATGGGCTGGCGATGCTCCTGACCGGCTCGAGCGCCTCATTCATCGATGTGATTCTGACCAGGAGCCTGCCGTCCTTCTTCCTGACGGCGCTCTTTGCCATTCCGTTCTATCTCTTCTATTCGCGTCCGCAGTCTTCGGGCGCGACCCTGAACCGCAGCCTCGGGACGAAGATGCCGACGCTTGGCAATACCCGCAGGCGCAGCCAGGGACATCTCGGCACCAGAGGGCGGCAGATCTAGCTGTGAGCCTTTCCACCATCATCATCCTCGTGCTCGTCTCGATCATCGTCGTGGCGGGCCTCGTGCTTCTCTTCTCGCGGGGAGAGATGCGCTTCAAGTTCGATATCGGCGGCTCGGCTCCGCGTGCAGCGGGCGGAAACGATGACTCCGGCGATACGACGATCAGGAACCGCATCATGGGCCTCGGCATCTTCTCCGGTGGCGCCATCGCGGTACTCCTTGCACGTCTCTGGTCCATGCAGCTCGTCTCCTCTGACGAGTATGCTGCCCAGGCAGAATCGAACCGCACGAGGACCATCTCGATTGCCGCTCCCCGCGGACGCATCCTCGACCGAAATGGCAAGGAGCTCGTGACGAACCGTCCGAGCCTCACCGTTGTCGCAGACTCTGAGGTCGAGAACGACGACGTGGAGATGCAGCTTCTCGGCAACCTTCTTGGTATGCCCCGCATGGCCGTGAAGAGGAAGATCGAGGATTCCTCGGAAGGCGCCCAGTCTGCCCGTCCGGTGATGGTCGATGTCTCTATCCGCGTTGTGGCCTACCTCGAAGAGCACCCCGATCTCTTCACCGGCGTCACGGTGCAGGAAAGGACGCAGAGAAGCTATCCGTATGGCTCGCTTGCTGGCCAGGTTCTGGGATATGCCGGCACGGTCACGAGCGACCAGCTGGCGGCATCGGGCACCTCGACCGATGAGGGTGCCATCGAATACGAGTCAGGAGATACGGTCGGCCAGGCGGGCGTCGAATACGAATACGAGAATGTCCTTCAGGGCGTCCGTGGCGAGCAGACGGTCTACGTCGATGCCTCGGGCAATGTCACGTCGTACTCGACGACGGTCGATCCCCAGGCAGGCTCCGATGTGCTGCTGACGCTCGACCTTACGATCCAGCAGGGCTGCGAGAGTGGCCTTGCCCATGCCATCAAGGTTGCAAACGACCTTGGCTACAAGGACTGCAAGGCAGGCGCCATCCTCTGCATGGATGTCACGAATGGCGAGATCCTGGGCATGGCGTCGGCGCCCTCATTCTCTCCGTCGGTCTTTGTCGGTGGCATATCGAACGACGACTGGAATGCGCTGAACTCGGAAGAGGGCATGTATCCTCTGATCAACCGTGCCATCCAGGGACAGTACTGCTCTGCCTCGACGATCAAGCCGCTCACAAGCTTCGCTGCGCTCTCGAATGGTCTCGCGACCATCACTTCGACTTACTACTGCGCTGGCCTCTGGACGGGCTTCGGCGAGGCATATGGCCAGTACTGCTGGAAGAAGACCGGACATGGAACAATGACGATCGAGACGGGCATCACGTATTCGTGCGACGTCGTCTTCTATGAGATCGGCAAGGCATTCTATCTCTCCGACAATCCGGAAGCCCAGCAGGATCATCTGCGCATGTGGGGCCTGGGCTCGACCTACGATATCGACCTTCCGAGCGAGGCGTCAGGACGCGTGCCCGATGCCGATTGGAAGAACGAGTACTACAGCGCCTACGACGAGAACACCCGCACATGGATGGGCGGCGACCAGACGAACCTCTCCATCGGCCAGGGCGACCTGCTCGTGACGCCTCTGCAGATGGCATGCGCCTATGCAGGCATCGCGAATGAAGGCCCGATCTGGCGCCCGCATGTGCTCAAGGGCGTGCAGGCACAGGGAGCCTCGGGCACGGTCGTCGAATACCAGCCCGAGATTGCGCTTTCGCCGACAGAGGATGCCACCTACTTCTCGACCATCAAGAAGGGCCTGCGCGGCGTGCTCGAGAAGGAATCGACGAACATCATTGCCCACTTCAGCTCGCTCTCCGTCTCTGTCGAAGGAAAGACCGGCACGGGCGAGGTCAATGGCAAGGACCCGGTCGGCTGGTTCGTGGCCTATGCTCCTGCAGAGAGCCCGAAGTATGTCTGCGCCTGCGTTGTCGAGGAAGGCGGCTACGGCGAGAACTCTGCCATGCGTGGCGTGCGTGACGTCTTCGGTGCCATCTACAACGAGCCGGATACATCCGATGCAAGCAGCACGAGCGGTGCCCGCTAGGGGAGAGAGGAGGACAAGATGCAGTACAGAACGCCCAGGTCGCAGGAAGGCTTCTACGACAGGATGGCGCATGCTCTGAACGGCAGCCATGGCAGGCACGGAGGCGGCAGGCACGCGACCGTCCGGCGCGGCTCTGGCATCGCATCGAAGGTCTATCTTCCCCAGCTCGTGCCGGCAATGCTCCTTGTGGCCTATGGACTTGTCGTTCAGTGGTCAGCCTCGCTCTCGATACCGGAAGCCTCCCTCCCGCGCCAGGCGGTGGGTGTGCTCATCGGCTGCATCGTCGCCTTCATGATCTGGCGCTATGACTACCGCACGCTTGCAAACATGCGCACGGCCCTCATGGTTGCAGATGCCGTGCTGCTGCTCCTGCCGAGCATTCCTTTCATCGGCGTCTCTGCCAAGGGCATGACGGGCTGGATCCAGATTCCCGGCATCGGCCTTCGCTTCCAGCCATCGGAAATCGCAAAGCTCGTGACGATCTTCCTCATGGCATCAGTGACAGCGGAATATAACGGCAGGATAGAGACGCTCAGGGACTACGTGAAGCTCTGCGGGACCCTGCTCTTCCCGTTCGTGCTGATCATGACGCAGCCTGACCTGGGCACGGGCCTCGTGCTTCTCTTCTCGGGTGCCTGCGTCATCATCTGCGGCGGTGCGAAGAGAAGCTGGGTGCTCGTGACGATCGCCTTGATCGTTATCGGCGCTGCCCTCATCATCGCCACGTCGATGACAGAAGGAATGCCTCATATACTGAAGGAATACCAGCTGAACCGACTCATCGTCTTCGTCGATCCTTCGGTCGACCCGACAGGAGACGGCTATAACCTGGCGCAGGCCAAGATCGCTGTCGGTTCGGGCGGCTTCTTCGGCAAAGGCGTCGAGAACGCGACGCAGACGATTGCAGGATTTCTGCCTGAGGCCCATACCGACTTCGTCTTTGCCCTGCTTTCGGAGGAATTCGGTTTCCTGGGCGCGCTCGTGCTCCTGGGCCTCTTCGGCTGCCTCATCTTCTCGACGCTTGCGCTTGCCCTCAAGGTGGAGACGACGTTTGCAAAGCTCGTGCTTGTCGGCATTGTTGCCATGTGGACGTTCCAGGTGCTCGAGAATGTGGGTATGTGTATAGGCATCATGCCCATCACGGGCATCCCGCTGCCCTTCATCAGCTTCGGCTCGTCGTCGATGCTGGCGCAGATCACGGCGGTGGGTGTCGTGCAGTCGATATGGCGGAACAGGACGAAGTCCGCGTAAGGCCTGGACTTCAGGATCGGAGGCATTGTGGCCAAGAGCAAAGGAATACCCTTCAGCAGGATATTCGAGGTTGCCGGCGCCATGAAGATGGCGCAGGACCGCTCGGAGTCCAGCGTGAAGGTCGAGGTGCTTGTCGGCGCTGGTGCTCCTGCCGACGAGATCTCTGCAATGAAGCGCTGCTTCGTGCCTGAGACCGCGCGGGCGCATGTCCTGGTCTGGGATCTCTCTTCGCGGGCTGAGACGGCACCTGATGCCGATACCGATCTGGCAGTGGTGCTCGTCGGCACGCAGCCGAAAGAGGCAGCCCAGATTGCGCTTGCCTGCGCGCGCAGGAAGTGCGGCTGCATCTTCGTCGTCCCATCTGCGCTCGAAGCTCCCCAGGAGCTGCCGCGCGAGCTCGAGGGCACGGTCGATATCGTGGCTGCTGCAGGCGAGGAAGCCATCCTTTCGAAGCTTGCGCTTGCGCTTGCTGCCCAGGAGGAGCGCATCCTCCTTGCCGCTGCCTTCCCGTTCTGCAGGAAGGCTGTCGCCTCTGCGCTTGTTCGGCAGAGCGCATTGGCGAATATGGGTGTCGGTGCCATCTCGCTCATCCCAGGCTCGGACCTTCCGATCATGCTGGCCGAGCAGGAGCGCCTGGCACTCGATCTCATGGGCGTCTATGGGAAGAAGCCCGGCCCCGAGGCAGCGGCAGATCTTGCGGGCGTCTTCGGTGCAGGCTTTGCCTATCGTGCCATTGCCCGCACGCTTGCAGGGGCAGTTCCTGGCATCGGCTGGGCCCTGAAGGCTTCTGTCGCCTACGGAGGAACTGTGCTTTCCGCCTGGGCTGTCGAGACGCACCTTGCAGGTGACATGCCTGAGATCTGGAGCAATATCCAGGAGTTCGTCTCTGCTATGGCAGGCGCGCAGGGCGGGGAGGCAGCTCCCGAGCATCAGGAGCAAGAGCAGCCCAGGATCGTGCCTCTTGCCCAGGCAACGCTTCCTGAAGCACCGAAAGATGAAGGAGATGGCTATATCACGCTTTCCTAGCAGATGAGGTGCGTGGTGAAGCTGTGGAGTGCCGATATCTTTAGGCAGGAATGGCATGCAGGAGGGCTATTCTTTGTTACGCAAAAGGCATCTCATGAAGGAACGTTCACATTTCGCACTAAAACCGCAGCTAGCTGACTTTTTCTGATTGACGATTGTTCTGAGCGCTAGTAGAATAGCTAGCTGTTGCACTCAAATCAGCAATGAAGGGTTCACACATGTACGCAATCGTTTCAACTGGCGGCAAGCAGTACAAGGTTGCCGAGGGCGATATCATCGACGTCGAGAAGCTCGATGCCCAGCCCGGCGACGAGGTCCAGCTTGACGTCCTCATGCTCAACGATGGCCAGGAGGTCACTGTTGACGCATCCACCCTCTCCGACAAGAAGGTTACCGCCGAGGTGCTGGAGCAGTTTAAGGGTGAGAAGCAGCTCGTTTTCAAGTTCAAGAAGCGCAAGCGCTATCACCGCACCCGTGGCCATCGTCAGAACCTCACGAGGATCCGCATCAAGGCTCTCCCCGTCGAGGCTGCAGCAAAGTCTGCAGAGTCGGCCGAGTAAATTCCGTTCGGTATAGCAAGCAGATAGGCAGGTACTCTCATGGCACATAAGAAGGGCGGCGGCTCCTCTCGCAACGGCCGCGATTCCCGCGGTCAGCGTCTCGGCACCAAGCGTTTTGGTGGCCAGGCAGTGAAGGAGGGCGAGGTCCTCGTTCGTCAGTGCGGCACGCACATCGCACCGGGCGAGAACGTCGGCTGCGGCAGGGACTACACCCTGTTTGCACTCAAGGCTGGCACCGTCGAGTTCACCAAGGGCAAGAAGCACATGGTGCACGTCCGTACGGCGACCACCGCGTAGCAATTTATGGACACGCATTGCTGAAGGGACCCTTACGAGGGTCCCTTTTCTTTTCTCGAAGACGTTTTCGGGGCAGATAGAACGACAACCGATATACTCGATTGAGTAGAGCACGATTCAAGGAGGGGCGATGTTCACTGACTTTGCCCATATCAACGTACAAGGCGGCAACGGAGGCGCTGGATGCATGTCATTCAGGCGCGAGGCCTATGTGCCGAAAGGCGGGCCTGACGGCGGAGACGGCGGACGCGGAGGAGATGTCATCCTCGAGGCGGACCCCCAGCTCTCGTCGCTCATAGACTACCGCTACAAGCATCACTTCAAGGCAGAGCGCGGCACGCATGGCCAGGGAGCGAGAAAGCACGGCAAGGACGGCGAGGACCTGATCCTCAAGGTGCCTCTCGGCACCGTCGTGCGCGAACTCGACCATGAGACGCAGAAGCCGCTCTACCAGATTGCAGACCTCACGCATCCCGGCGAGCGCGTCGTCGTAGCTCCTGGCGGCATCGGAGGCCGTGGCAACATCCACTTCGTGACATCCGTCAGACGCTCTCCGGCCTTTGCCGAGAAGGGCGAGCCTTCGCAGGACCACTGGATCGAGCTCGAGATGAAGCTCATGGCAGACGCTGCCCTTGTCGGCATGCCATCTGTCGGCAAGAGCTCGCTCATCGCCCGCATGAGCGCAGCCCGTCCGAAGATTGCCGACTATCCGTTCACGACGCTTGTCCCGAACCTCGGCATGGTCCGTGCCCGCAATGGCCACTCCTTCGTCGTCGCCGATGTGCCTGGCCTCATCGAGGGTGCGAGCGAAGGCAAGGGCCTGGGGCACGAGTTCCTCCGCCATATCGAGCGCACCGCCCTCATCATGCATGTCGTGGACGTGACCGGCTCCTATGAGGGAAGAGACCCTGTGCATGACTTCGAGGTCATCAACGATGAGCTCGCAGCCTATGCCGAGGACCTCGCTGTACGTCCCCAGATCGTCGTCGCGAACAAGTGCGATATGCCGGGGACCGAAGAGAATGTCGAGCGCGTCCGTGCTGCAGCCGAGAAAGCGGGATATCCGTTCTTTGCCGTCTCCTGCGTGACGGGTGCCGGCATCGATGCACTCATGGATGCCACGGCAGAAGAGGTCTTCGAGCTCAGGAGCAAGGCGGCAGAGGAAGCCAGGAAGGCAGCTGAAGAGAAGCCGATCCGCGACTGGGAGGCCGACAGGCGCCGCCGTGACCGCCGCATCGATATCAAGAACCTCGGCGGCAATGTCTGGCGTGTCTCGGGCGTCGGTGTCGAGCGCATGGTCATCCAGACCGACTGGGACAACGAGGAGGGCATCTCCTACCTCATGCACCGCTTCGAGAGGATTGGCCTGGACGAGCGTCTCCAGAAGGCTGGCGTGAAGGACGGCGACGAGGTGCGCATCCTGGGCTATGCCTTCACCTACGAAAGCCCGGACCACGACGATGAGTACGCCGAGCTCAAGGACTCTGACGACGAGGTCGTCGAGGAGTTCATCGAGGGGGACGAATAGCGTGGGAGGACAAGGCCCCATCGTCGTGAAGATTGGCTCTTCCACGCTTGTGGATGCCGCAGGCGCACCTGACCGTGCGTTCATCGGCAGCCTCTGCGGCCAGGTGGCGCGTCTCATGGACGAAGGACATGAGGTCGTCGTCGTGTCATCTGGCGCTGCTGCCGCCGGCATGGAGCGCCTAGGGCTCAAGGCACGCCCGAAGGACCTGCCGACGCTTCAGGCCTGCTGTGCTGCTGGCCAGGCAGCTCTCACGGAGATCTACGCAGAGGTTCTCTCCCAGAGCGGACACGCTGCGGGCCAGGTGCTCATGACAAGAAGGGACGTCGTCGACAGGGAGTGCTATCTCAATACGAGAAACACCTTCGAGCGCCTCCTGGAGCTCGGCGTCGTCCCCATCGTGAACGAGAACGATACGGTCTCTGTCGCAGAGCTCTCGTTTTCCGACAACGATATGCTCGGAGCCATCGTCTCGGCCCTTGTAGGGGCAAGCCTCTATGTGATCCTCTCTGATGTGGAGGGCCTCTATACGGCAAACCCCTCCACCCATCCCGAAGCCAAGCTCATTCCGCGTGTCGAGGAGCTCACACCCGAGATCCTCGCAGGAGCTACGGGCGCAGGGTCTGCCTTCGGCACTGGAGGGATGGCATCGAAGCTGAGAGCTGCGCGAGCCATGCTTGCTGCCGGGATACCGATGACGATATGCGAAGGCAGAAAGGCGGACGTGCTCGTCGATGTCGTGCACGGCAAGAAGGTCGGCACGCGCTTCGAGGCTTCTGCCGGACACGCTGCGCATGAAGGCGCCCGCAAGCTCTGGATCGGCCTTGCAGGCGTTCCCCAGGGAACGCTCACGGTGGATGAGGGTGCCGTCCATGCGCTTGTCGACAGAGGCTCGTCCCTTCTTCCTGCAGGTGTCATAGCCACGGAAGGGGAGTATGCGGCAGGAGATGTCGTGGACATCCGTGCGGAGGATGGGATGCTCGTGGCACGAGGCATCACGCGCTACTCAGCTGACGAGGTCATGCGCATCCACGGCCTCAAGCTCGATGTGATCGAGCGCTTCCTTCCTGAACGTGAAGGTGCGCCGCTTGTGCACCGCGACGAGATGCTTGTCTTCTGAGCGGGAGGGGATTGAGCCTTATGGAACAGGAGCGCTTCGATCTGCCGCAGCTCGGCCAGGACCCCTCGAGGACCTACCGCCTTGGCATCATGGGCGGCACTTTCGACCCGATACACAATGGACACCTCGTCGCTGCGGAACAGGCGTATGACGACCTGAATCTCGATCTTGTTGTCTTCATGCCGGCAGGAAGCCCTGCCTTCAAGCAGGGCAAGAAGATTGCCTCGGGCGAGGACCGCTACGCGATGACGCTATTGGCGACCTCGGACAACCCGCATTTCGTGGCAAGCCGTTTCGAGGTGGACCGCCCTGGCATCACCTATACCTCAGAGACGCTCCGTCTTCTGAAGGAGCACTATCCTCAGAATGTGGAGCTCTACTTCATCACGGGAGCCGACGCAATTGCCGACATCGTGCGCTGGAACAACTCGGCAAGCATTGCCGAGAATGCGACGCTTGTGGGGGCAACACGGCCCGGCTACAACCTCGACAAGGCTGCCGGCGCTATCGATTCTTCTGGCATCGACTTCCATGTGATCTATCTCGAGGTCCCGGCTCTTGCCATCTCCTCGAGCTATCTGCGCGAGCGGGTGGCCAAGGGACAGAGCCTGCGCTATCTGACGCCGGACTCCGTCACAGGGTATCTCCACAAGCATCAGCTCTATGGCGCAAAGGCAGGGAAATATGCCAGATAAGGCATGGAACATACCGCGCTGCAGCATCCCCTATACGGATGGGCAGCGGAAAGAGATAGCAGAGCTCGAGCACGATATCAAGGTGCAGCTTGCAGAGAAGCCGAAGCGCCTTGCCCATTCGCTTTCGGTGGCACGGACTGCCGAGTGGATGGCAGAGGTCTACGGCGTGGACTGCTTCGAGGCGCGCTGTGCCGGCATCCTGCATGACTGGGTGAAGGCTGAGACGCATGAAGCGCAGATAGAAGAGGCGAAGCATCTCGGCATAGAGCTGGACGCGCCGCTCGAGAAATGCGAGCCGCTCCTGCATGGCCTCATCGCAGCACGTACCTTGCCCCAGAGCTATCCTGAGCTTCCTCAGAGCATCTGGCAGGCCATCTCTCGCCACACCACAGGGGCTGCCGACATGTCGGACCTCGATATGGTGCTTTTTGTGGCCGATGGCATAGAGCCGTTGCGCAAGCCCTATCCGGGTATAGACAATATACGCGGACTTGTCGGCGCAGCGCCGCTCGATGAGGTCTTCTGGGCGTCGTTTGCAGGCGGCATCGTCTATGTGATCGAGACCCGGCGCTATCTCTATCCCGGCACGGTCGATATATACAACGCACTTGTAGAAAAGGAACATGCATGAGTGTGACACCGCTCGAACTTGCGAAGGTCGCTGCTGCGGCAGCTGACGACAAGAAGGCATATGACATTGCGCTTCTGGACCTCACGCAGCTTTCGGATATGTGCGACTACTTCCTGATCGCTTCCGCGATGAACGCCCATCAGGCTGATGCCATCGTCGACGAGATCGAGAAGAAGGTCCGCCTGAACTGCGCCGAGGATCCCATCTCCATCGAGGGGCGTGACGGCAAGCACTGGATTCTCATGGATTACGGTCCTGTCGTCATCCATATCTTCGATGAGGAGACGCGCAGGTACTACCGTCTCGAGCGCCTCTGGGGCGATGCACCGAGGATCGATCTCGGACTCGAGAAGGATGGGGAAGAGGAGCCGAAGGAGGAGGCCTAGTCCCCTCCCAGCTCGTCGTCAGGACGTTCTGGCACGTCCTTTCCCTTGAGCCTCATATCGCGGCCATATGATACGGCGCTGCTTCCGAAGCGGCGCCGTATTTCGTCTGCCGCTTCTGACAGTGCGTGGAGGTCGCGCGGCGCTGCAGGCTCGGGAGCGCCATCAAGATTGAGCGCAAGCTGCTGGGGCTCTGCCTCGCGTCCGAATCCAGAAAGGCCGACGCCGACAAGACGGACACCTGTGCCTCCATGCCAGATCTGGGAAAGGAGACGCCGTGCCATGGGGCCGAAGACATGCTCGTCGTCTGTGGCGCGTCCCACAGGCGTCTGCGCCGTGTGGTAGCTGAGGTCATGGTAGCGGAGCTTCAGCGTCACGACGGTGCCTTCGAGCTTCTGGGCACGCAGACGGGTGCCGCACCGTGCCGCTGCCAGATCGATGGCCGCCAGAAGGTCATGCTCTGTCGTGAGGTCATGCGGAAACGTATGCTCGGCAGAGACCGACTTCGGCTCGCGCTTCTGCACGAAGGGACGTACGGGAGAAAGCTCGAGTCCCTGTGCGCGGCGCTTGAGCTGGGGTCCATACTGCCCCAGGAGCGCTGAGAGATCCTCGTCGTCGGCATGTGCCAGATCGCCCAGGGTTCTCATGCCGAAGGATCTGAGCCTGCGCTCGGTGGCAGCGCCTATGCCTGACATGCGCGACAGCGGAAGGGGAGCAAGAAAGCGCTGCTCTGTGCCTGGATAGACGGGCGTAAGGCCGCGAGGCTTTCGTGCCTCTGAGGCAATCTTTGCTACGGTCTTCGAGGTTCCAAGGCCGATCGAGCAGGTGATGCCAAGCGCAGCCACCCGCTCCTGAAGCCGCTCGGCAATGAGTACAGGGTGCTCGTTCGAATAGCGTCCCGGAGAGATATCGAAGAAGGCCTCATCGATCGACATCTGCTCGACAAGCGGCGTCTCGTCGAGGATGAGCGCCATGACCTTGTGGGAGAGCTCGCGGTAGCGGTCGAAGTGGCCGCGCGTCCATATCGCGTTGGGGCAGAGCTTCTGGGCAGTGGCAGAAGGCATGGCGGAATGGACGCCGTACTTCCTTGCTTCATAGGAGGCGGTCGAGACGACGCCGCGGTCTTTGGGACTTCCTCCGACAATCACGGGCTTGCCACGCCAGGCAGGATGGTCAAGCTGCTCGACGGACGCGAAGAAGGCATCGAGATCCAAGAGCCCTATGGCAGGACCCTCCCATGTGGGGAGGGTCCTGTGATCTCCTGCATTGGTTTTGCTGTGACTGTCCATATCACCGTGTCTCGGGCAGACGTACCGTGAAGGTCGTGCCGTGTTCCTTGTCGCTTGCGACCTCAATCGTACCACCATGCGTCTGGGCGATGGATTGGGCAATGGCAAGGCCAAGGCCAAAGCCGCCTGTCTCGCGGGTGCGCGCCTTGTCTGAGCGGTAGAAGCGCTCGAAGACATGGGGAAGGTCCTCGGGGTCGATTGGCGTGCCGAGATTGTTGACGGAAAGGACCGCGTGTCCAGAATCGTCCTTGAGATTCAAGGTGACGGCCGTGCCCTTGGCAGCATATTTCATTGCGTTGTCCACGAGGATCTTGGCAAGGCGCTTCAGGGACTGAGCATCTCCCTTGACCTTGAGGCCCGGCTCGATCGTGCTTTCAAGCTCGCAGCCGCGCTCGAATGCCATCGCATCGAACTCGAGGGCGACGTTGTCCACGATATCGGAGAAGTCGAGCGTCTCCTGCGGCATCTTGCCCTTCGTGGCAGCACCGTTCTCGTCGGCACGGGCAAGCATCAGAAGGTCGTTCACGAGCGATGCCATCTGCTGCGCCTCGTCGGCCGTGGAGTCTACCCAGCGCCTCGAGTCCTCGGGCAGGCTCTTGTCAGCCTGAAGGATCTGGCTGTTCGCCAGGATGACGGCAAGCGGTGTCTTGAGCTCATGCGAGGCATCGGCGACGAAGCGCCTCTGCGAGGTCCATGCCTCCTGCACTGGCTTCAGCATCCACTTCGTGAGATACCAGGTGATAAGGAGAAGGGCGGCAAGAGCGCTCGAGATGATGACAGCAGCAGACACAAGCTGGCGCGAGAATGCCTCATCGAGGATCGAGGTCTCGACAAGCGCAATCGTCGTCGTGCCATCTGAATTGCTTGTGGACTGCCATTGGATGTGCTGGTCTGCGATGTGCCCCGAAGACTGTCCCGATTTCAGGACCTTTGCAATCGTGTCCTCGAGCTGGTCTTCCGTGAGCTGGGCGATTGTCGTCGTATAGCCCGTGATCGTGCCATCGCTCTCGACCCTGACTGCTGCCGTCAGCATGTTGGGGCGCGGGCTGCCCTTCCCGAGGCTGATGCTCGTCGAACCTGTAGCAGAGTTGACCTCATGCAGCACGTGCTCGAGGCTCTCACGCACCATCTGCTGCTGGTTGCTATAGGTCGAATAAAGGCTCATACCCATGACACCCACGAGTATGAGCCCTACGAGAAGAACCGTGACGATCACGAACTGCTTATGCAGCTTCTTGAGCATCTGAGCTACTCCTGATCGAACATCTCCAGACGATAGCCGAGCATGCGCAGCGTCGTGATCTGGACCTTCGAATTGATATGGCTGAGCTTCTTGCGGAGGAACGAGATGTAGGCCTCGGCAGAGTTCTCGGAAGCCTCGCCGTCAGTGCCCCAGACACGGGTCAGGAGGTCCTGCTTGGAGACGACGCGCTGCGTGGAGCTCATGAGGAGCTTCAGGACTTCGAACTCCTTGCCGGAGAGGTGCACGGACTTCGTGCCGCGGGAGAGGTCGTGCGTATTGAGGTCGAGCGTGAGGTCGCCGAAGTTCGCCTCGTCGAGCATCACGGCGCCTTGGCGGCGGCCAAGGGCACGCACGCGTGCCAGGAACTCAGCAGACTCGAATGGCTTTGTCAGATAGTCGTCCGCGCCTGCGTCGAGGCCTTCGACCTTGTCTTCCGTCGAGGTGCGTGCCGTCAGCATGAGGACAGGGGTGGAGTTCTTCTCATGGCGGAGATTGCGGAGCAGCTCGATGCCATCCATGCCCGGAAGCATGCGGTCAAGGACGATGAGGTCATAGAGTCCGCTTTCGGCATAGGTCAGGCCGCTCTGTCCGTCATAGGTTGCTTCGGCGTTGTAGCCGGCGTCGGTCAGTATGCGAACGATTGCATCGGCAAGCTTGCGCTCGTCTTCTATTACCAGTACATTCATGAGGCCATTCCTTCCTGCCGTGAGAGCAAGGCCATACGCTGTGGAACTTGTCGCGTATCGTACGTGGCCCAGCTTAAGCTACGCTTAACATCTTCCCCTCAGAGCCCTGAAAGCGTGAAATCGGCGCAAAGTCGCTGGCTGCTCCACAAAAACTGCACCTTGCATGCATGGCTGAGAGTCGTACAATTTACAGATGCTGTATAGAGCCAATGCGGCCCATCATCCCTACATTCTCAGAGGGCCGCGCGTCTAGAGGAGTTTTGCCTTGGCAGTTAAGATTCGCCTGGCCCGCCATGGTGCCAAGAAGCGTCCGTACTATCGTGTTGTCGTCGCTGACGGCCGCAGCCCGCGTGATGGCCGCCTGATCGAGGAGGTCGGCCGCTACAACCCGCTGACCAACCCGAAGACCATCGAGCTCGACCTCGAGAAGGTCGACGCTTGGATCGCCAAGGGCGCTCAGCCCTCCAGCGCAGTGTCTCACCTCATTGACATCGTGCGCACCGGCGCTCCTGCACCCGAGAAGAAGGCAAAGCTTTCGAAGAAGGCCGCTGCTAAGGCTGCAAAGGCTGAGTAGTCTCATGGCTGAGGAAATCGATCAGACCACGGACGAGACCGAGGCCGACGTCGAGATGCCCTCAGACAAGGTTGCGGACCTGGTGGAGTATATCGTCTGCGGACTCGTGGACGATCAGGATGCAGTCTCTCTCGATGTGACGGACTCCGAGTCCGGTACGCTCATCGAGGTCAGCTGCGCTGCTGCCGATGCAGGCCGTGTCATTGGCCGCAAGGGCCGCACCATCAAGGCAATCCGCACGCTTTCCCGTGCACTCGGTCAGCGTGTCGGTACGTCGGTAGAGGTAGAGGTGTTGGGCTAGGGCATGCCCGATTATCGCGTGATAGCCCGTGTCGTCAAAGCGCACGGGAAAAAGGGGGAGGTCGTGACGGTTCCCGTCCACGGCCTTCCCTCTCTTATGCATGAAGGGCTTTCTGTCTGTGTCGTGCCGCCCCGGCTCAAGGGGCCGCGCTGGCACAAGGTCCTTTCATGCGTATCGGACGGGCGCGGGCAGCGCATAGCTCTGGACGGCGTAAGCGATCTTGGGGCTGCAGAGGCTCTGGTCGGCCGCTCCCTTCTCGTCTCCGTCGAAGATCTTCCTGACAATTTTGCCTTCATGGACCTTGACGCCCTCATCGGAAGGCGTGTCGAAGATCCTGGATATGGCGACCTCGGCGAGATCGAGGAGATTCTGACAGGCCCTGCCAATGATGTATGGGTCGTGAGAGGGACTTCAGCCGGAGAGATCCTGCTTCCCGTCATACCTGATGTCGTGTCCGAGATACCGTCTTCGGGCAGCATCGAGGTGCATGTGCCGAAAGGCACGATTCCCGAGGAGGGGGACTAGTGCTCTTCGAAGCAATATCCGTCATCCCCGAAGTGTTCGAGCCCTATGTTGGCGCCTCCATCCTGGGGCGTGCCCGCAAGAAGGGCGTCTTCGATTTCTCTGCCTATGACCTGCGCACCTGGACGCATGACCGCCACCGCACGGTGGACGATGCTCCTTTCGGGGGCGGCCAGGGCATGCTCATGAAGCCGCAGCCCATCTTCGAGGCGGTGCGTGCCGTTTCCGAGATGCATGAGGAGAAGCCATATACGATCTTCTTCTCTCCCTGCGGAGAGACCTTCACAGAAGAGATTGCCCAGGAGCTCTCGGAACAGGACCGGATTCTTTTCGTCTGCGGACGCTATGAAGGCATGGACGAGCGCTGCTACACGCTGGCAGACAAGGTGCTCTCGATAGGCGACTATGTGCTTACCGGAGGAGAGCTTGCCTCCCTCGTCGTCATGGATGCTGTGGTGAGGCTCTTGCCAGGCGCCTTGGGAGACGAGAAGAGCGCACTCGACGAATCGTTCTCTGATGGTCTTCTCGAATACGCCCAATACACGCGTCCTGCATCATTCGAGGGCATGGATGTGCCCGATGTGCTCCTGTCCGGAAATCACGGCAAGGTAGATGCCTGGAGAAGGAGAAGCTCGCTCGAGCGTACGGCTGCCTGGCGGCCAGACCTTCTCGAGGATGCCGAACTAACGCCGGATGAGCAGCGCTTCATCGATGAAATCACCGAGAGGGGGAAGCGAGATGGCAGCACGCCATGCTGATACGGGCGAAGATGCCCCGAAACACAACGAAATCCTCGAATGGGTCCTCGTCATTGCGATAGCGATCGGCTGTGCGCTGGCGTTCAGGACATTCGTCGCGGAAGTCTATGAGGTGCCATCGGGCTCGATGCTCGACACGATCCAGATCGGCGACAGGCTCATCGGAGAGAAGGTCTCCTATCACTTCAGCTCTCCCAAGCAGGGAGACATCGTGACCTTCATCGATCCTGAGGATTCGAAGTCCACGCTCATCAAGCGCGTGATCGCCACGGCAGGCCAGACGGTAGAGTTCAAGGACGGCGTCGTCTACGTGGACGGCGAGGCGCTCGACGAGCCCTATACGGAAGGCAAGCCGACAGAACCTCTCACGATGCAGTCTGCGAACGCAGGCTCCATAGAGTACCCTTATACCGTTCCTGAAGGCTGCGTCTGGGTGATGGGGGACAACAGGACCAATTCGCTCGACTCACGCTACTTCGGTCCCATCGAGGTCAGCTCCATCACCTCGCATGGGCTCTTCATCTTCTGGCCGCTATCGGATGCCGGCTCTCTGTAGCAGGCACGCACACATACGAAGGAGATATGTCATGGGCACCTCTGCGCTCACATTCCAGGACATGATCCTGGCACTCGAGCATTACTGGGCAGACAAGGGCTGCACCGTCATGCAGCCGTATGACTCCGAGGTAGGTGCAGGCACGTTCCATACGGCAACGCTTCTGCGCTCGCTCGGTCCGGACGCCTGGAGGACCTGCTATCCGCAGCCCTGCCGCCGCCCTGCCGACGGCCGCTACGGCGACAACCCGAACCGCATGCAGCACTACTACCAGTTCCAGGTCGTCCTGAAGCCCTGCCCTGAGGATTCGCAGGACCTCTATCTCGGCTCTCTTGCCGCCATCGGCCTCGATCCTGCCGAGCACGATGTGCGCTTCGTCGAGGACGACTGGGAGAGCCCGACGCTTGGCGCCTGGGGCCTTGGCTGGGAAGTCTGGATGGACGGCATGGAGGTCACGCAGTATACGTACTTCCAGCAGGTCGGCGGCATCGAGGTCGATCCTGTGCCTGTCGAGATCACCTACGGCCTCGAGCGCATTGCCATGTATGCCCAGGGCAAGAACTCCGTCTACGACATCGTCTGGAGCTATCTGCCGGATGGCACGCCGATGACCTACGGCGACGTGTTCCACGAGAACGAGGTCGAGTTCTCGGCCTACAACTTCGAGGTCGCCAACGTCGACATGATGAGGAACAAGTTCGATGACTACGAGCAGGAGTGCCACTCCTGCCTCGAGCGCGAGCTGCCGCTTCCTGCCTATGACTGCGTCATGAAGTGCTCGCATGCCTTCAATCTCCTCGATTCGCGTGGCGCCATCTCGGCGACGGAGCGCGCGAACTACATCCTGCGTGTCCGCACGCTCGCAAAGCTCTGCTGCGAGTCCTATCTCGAGCACGTAGCCAACCGCAACAAGGCACAGGAAGGCGAGGTGGCCTAGATGGCTGAAACGAAGGACTTTCTGCTGGAGATCGGCACCGAAGAGATGCCGAGCGCTCCGCTCATGAATGCACAGAAGCAGCTTGGCACGCTTGTCGCCAAGAGGCTTGACGCCGAGGGGCTCTCCCATGGGGAGGTCACGACATTCTCGACGCCGAGGCGCCTGACGGTACAGGTGAAGGATGTCGCTACGGCGACCGAAGAGGTCCACGAGATCAAGCGCGGCCCCAATGCTGCCATCGCCTTCGGCAAGGACGGCAAGCCTTCGAAGGCTGCCCAGGGCTTTGCCCGCAAGTTTGGCCTTGCAGCCGAGGACCTCGCCGTGCGCGAGGACAAGGACGGAAAGACCTATGTGTGGGCAGAGAAGTCCGTGCCGTCCCGCGCAGCCGAAGGCATCCTCTCGTCTCTTGGCCATGACACGATTGCCGGCCTCGAGTGGCCGAACTACCGCAGCCAGCGCTGGGGATCTGAGCATGAGACGTTCGTGCGCCCGATCCGCTGGATCTTGGCACTTCTGGGCGACGAGGTCGTGCCGGTGACCTATGCCGGCGTCACGAGCGGCAACAAGACGCGCGGACACCGCGTGCTCGGCCCGGGCGAGCACGTCGTGAAGACGCCCGCAGACTACGAGAAGGTTCTCGAAGATGCCGGTGTCCTCGGCGAGAAGAGGCGTCGCGAGGCCATCCTCGAGGGCGTCCGCGAGGTCGAGGAAGAGCGCGGAGGCGCCCACGTGGACATGCCGAAGCGCACGTTCGACGAGGTCGTCAACCTCTGCGAGTGGCCGACCGTGCTTGTCGGCAAGTTTGACGAGGAGTTCCTCCAGGTCCCGCATGAGATCATCTGCGAGTCAATGCTCACGAACCAGCGCTACTTCCCGATCTACGACAAGGACGGAGAGCTCACGCGCGAGTTCGTCGTCGTCTCGAACGCAGACCCCAAGGTCTCCGATACGGTCGTCGACGGCAACGAGCGCGTCGTGCGTGCACGCCTCGATGACGCGAAGTTCTTCTATGAGGAAGACCTGAAGCATCCGCTCGAGTACTACGTGGACAAGCTCGACAAGGTCGTCTTCCAGGAGAAGCTCGGCACCGTGCTCCAGAAGACGAAGCGCATGGTCAAGGTTGCCGGAGCAGTCGTCCGCGAGGCCGGCGCTACCGACGAGCAGACGAAGAACGCAGAGCGTGCAGCCTACCTGGCCAAGGCAGACCTCGTGACGCAGGCTGTCGTCGAGTTCACGAGCCAGCAGGGCGTCATGGGCGGCTACTATGCAAAGGCATCCGGCGAGCCCGATGAGGTCGCAGAGGCAATCCGCGAGCAGTACCGTCCGCGCTTTGCAGGAGACGAGATTCCGTCCCATCTGGTCGGCCGCTGCGTCGCCATTGCAGACAAGCTCGATACTGTGTGCGGCATGTTCGCCATCGACGAGCCGCCGACAGGCTCTTCGGACCCGTTTGCACTGCGCAGGAGCGCCATCGGCATCATCGCCATGCTCCGCACGATGCCTCAGGTCTCGCTCTCTGCCATCATCGAGGCTTCGCTTGGTGCCTATGCCGAGCAGGGGCTCGAGTTCGATGCCGCAAAGGTCCAGGAGGCTGTCGAGCAGTTCTTCGCAGGACGTCTTGCTGCCATCGCAAAGGACGAAGGCATCGCACCCGATACGATCGAGGCAGTCTCTGCCGTCGGCGTCATCGATCCGGACGAGTTCCTGAAGCGCGCACACGCTCTCGACGAGGCACGCTCGGGCGAGCCTGAGCTCTTCGAGGACCTTGCCATCGCCTATGCACGTGCATCGCATCTGGCCGATGCAACGCTCGGCGAGGACGTGGATGAGTCGATCCTCACGGATCCGGAGAGGGACCTGCTTTCTGCCTGCAAGAATGGCAGGGAAGAGGTCGCAGCAGCGCTTGCGGCAAAGGACTATGCCGGCGCCCTTGCAGCGCTTGCAAAGCTCCGCGAGCCCATCGATGCCTTCTTCGACGACGTCCTTGTCATGGATCCGGACGAGGCCATCAAGAACAACCATCTGAGGCTTCTGAACAAGTTTGCGCAGACATTTGCCGATGTCGCCGATATCGGCTGCCTTTCGCGAAAGAAGTAGGGCATTTCGGCGGTGCGGCACTTGCACCGCCTGACATATCCTCTAATCTAGCATTGCACGTATTCGTTCGAATTCGAAGGAGGAATCGAGCATGGACACTCTTGAGCTCGATTACCAGCCCCCCAAGGCCAAGGTCCTTGTTGTCTCTGACTCTCTCGGAACAACCGCTTCTGCCGTCGTAGACGCTGCCGAGGCGCAGTTCGACAAGGATCTCGTCGACGTCGTCCGCCTGACCAGGGTTCGCACGATCGAAGAGGTCGAGAAGTTCCTGGATGAGCAGATGGAGTCCGACCGCCCGATGGCAGTGTTCCATACGATCGGCACCTCGGCGCTCCGCCGCGAGGTCCGCGATGCCTGCGAGTCGAGGGGCATCCCTTCGATCGACCTCATGGGTCCGGCCATCACAGTGCTGTCCGGCCTTACCGGTGTCGAGCCGTCCGAGGAGGTCGGCGCTCTGCGCAACCGCCAGTAATCAGAGCTAGCATGTCAGAATCACAACTTGTTAACGAAATCAAGTGTAAATCCGTTAACGGCTAAAAAACCATTCTGGCATAGCGCACTGCATTCCTTGGATATACTAAAAAACGTGATCAGTGGATGCCTGCCTCGGGTAACTGCGGCAGGCATCTTCTTGATAGACGGCAAGTACAAGTTGTTTAAGGAGTGCTATGGCTGAGAAGCATGTGTATCGCTTCGGCAAGGACGCCAACGGCAACAATGTGACCGAGGTCGCAGGCAAGACCGTTGACGAAGCGAAGTGGATTACGGGTGGCAAGGGTGCAAACCTTGCAGAGATGGCAAACATCGGTCTTCCTGTCCCTCCAGGATTCACGATTTCCTGCCAGACCTGCGTCGCCTACTCTGGTGCTGGCAACGTGTGGCCTGACGGCGTTCTCGACGAGATTGATGTCTACCGCAAGGATCTCGAGGAGCGCATGGGCAAGAAGCTCGGCGACAAGGAGGATCCTCTGCTTGTCTCCGTCCGTTCCGGTGCACCGTTCTCGATGCCGGGCATGATGGACACGGTCCTGAACCTCGGTCTCAACGATGACTCCGTCCAGGGCCTCATCAAGCAGACCCAGAACCCGCGCTTCGCATGGGACTCCTATCGTCGTTTCGTCCAGATGTTCTCTGACGTCGTCATGGGCGTGAATGGCCAGCTCTTCGAGGATGCCATCAACGCCAAGAAGGCCGAGAAGGGTGTCAAGCTCGACACCGAGCTCGACGCAGACGACCTCAAGGACCTCGTCGCAACCTTCAAGCAGATCTTCGCCGACAACGTCGACGCTAAGAAGTACCCCGAGGTTGCAGAGGGCGGCAAGGCTGTCTTCCCGTCCGATCCGTACCTGCAGCTCCGCCTTGCAGAGCAGGCAGTCTTCGGCTCCTGGAACACGCCGCGCGCAATCCTCTACCGCAAGCAGAACAAGATCCCCGACGATCTCGGCACGGCCGTGAACGTCCAGGTCATGGTCTTCGGCAACAAGGGCAACACCTCCGCAACCGGCGTCGCCTTCACGCGCAACCCTGCTGACGGCTCCAACGAGCGCTACGGCGACTTCCTCGTCAACGCTCAGGGCGAGGACGTCGTGGCTGGCATCCGCAACACCCAGCCGATCTCCGACCTTCCGAAGACCCCGGGCCTCGAGGAGGCAGGCAAGGAGCTCTACCACGTCTTCGAGATCCTCGAGGACCACTACGCAGACATGATGGACCTCGAGTTCACCATCGAGCAGGGCAAGCTCTGGATGCTCCAGACCCGTGTCGGCAAGCGCACTGCACTTTCCGCTCTCAAGGTCGCTATCCAGATGTATGAAGAGGGCCGCATCACCAAGGAGCAGGCTGTCATGCGCGTCGCTCCTGAGCAGCTCGACCAGCTTCTGCACCCGCAGTTCGACAAGTCCGCAAAGTACGATGTCCTCGCCAAGGGCCTCAACGCTTCTCCTGGTGCAGCAACCGGCGGCGTCGTCTTCTCCTCTGCCGATGCAGAGGCCTTCAAGGAGGCAGGCAAGCCCTGCATCCTCGTCCGCTGGGAGACCACGCCTGACGACCTCAAGGGCATGGTTGCAGCTGAGGGCATCCTGACGTCTCACGGCGGCAAGACTTCTCACGCAGCAGTCATCGCTCGTGGCATGGGCGCACCGTGCGTCTGCGGCGTCGAGGCACTGAACATCGATGCTCCTAACAAGATGGTCTCCGTCTCCGGCACCGATGTCGTGCTCCACGAGGGCGACGTCATCTCCATCGACGGCACGACTGGCGATGTCATCCTCGGCGAGGTTCCTCTGGTACGTCCGGAGCTCGGCGGCGACCTCGAGACCATCCTCGACTGGGCCGACGAGATCCGCAAGGATCCGGAGCGCGGCCGCGTCATCGGTGTCCGTGCAAACGCCGACAACCCGGCAGATGCACAGCTCTCCGCTGACAACGGCGCAGAGGGTATCGGCCTCGACCGTACCGAGCACATGTTCCTCGGCGATCGCAAGCAGCTCATCCAGAACTTCATCCTCGCAGAGGACGATGCCGTCAAGGCTGACTCCCTCGAGAAGCTCGGTGCTGCCCAGAAGGGCGACTTCCTCGGCATGTTCAAGGCCATGGACGGCAAGACCGTCATCGTCCGTCTCCTCGACCCGCCTCTGCACGAGTTCCTCGACAACCCGCGCGACCTTGAAGTCGAGATCACCAAGGAGGAGGATGCTGGCAAAGACTGCACCGAGAAGCGCCAGCTCCTGGCAAAGCTCGACTCCTTCCAGGAGGCCAACCCGATGCTCGGCCTTCGTGGCTGCCGTCTCGGCCTCGTCTATCCTGAGCTCAACGTCATGCAGGTCAAGGCTATCGCCTCTGCAGCAGCCGAGCTCATCAAGCAGGGCCTGAACCCGAAGCCGGAGATCATGATCCCGCTCGTCGGCTTCGAGCGCGAGATCGAGATCGTCCGTGGCGTCGTCGAGGAGAACGTCAAGAAGGTCGCCGACGAGTACGGCGTCGAGCTTGACATCCCCGTGGGCACGATGATCGAGCTTCCGCGTGCTGCCATCATGAGCGAGGACATCGCTCATCACGCAGACTTCTTCTCCTTCGGCACGAACGACCTCACGCAGACCTGCCTCGGCTTCTCTCGTGACGACGTCGAGTCCGCATTCATGCCGCTCTACCTCGAGAAGAAGATCGTCAAGACGAACCCGTTCGCAACACTCGATCCGGGCGTCGCAAAGCTTGTCGAGATGGGCGTCAAGGGTGGCCACAAGGGCAACCCGGACATCGTCTGCGGCGTCTGCGGCGAGACCGGTGGCGATCCTGAGTCCATCCACATGTACTACGACCTCGGCCTCGACTACGTGTCCTGCTCGCCGTACCGCGTGCCTATCGCACGTCTTGCTGCAGCACAGGCAAAGATCGAGTCCAACGGCGGCGCAAAGACGCTTGCCAAGTAGGCATATCGTCTGACTGATTGAAGGGAGGGACGCGCTGAGCGCCCCTCCCTTTGTGCTATCTTGGATTGTGCAGGTTATCTGCAGTCATGTTTCTGTTGTGGCGGAGCCAGACCTGCCGTATAATCACATCTTGTGTGTAAAACTATGTGTCGTTCGCAGGAGCGTCGGCACCTCTAGAGACAAGGAACGAATATGGACTACATCCGCGCTATCGAGCGTCAGCAGATCCGCGAAGACATTCCGCAGATCCTCGTCGGCGACAATGTGAAGGTTCACTACCGCATCAAGGAAGGCGACCGCGAGCGTATTCAGGTCTTCCAGGGCGATGTCATCCGCATGAGCGGTGCAGGCGCACGCGAGACCTTCACGGTCCGCAAGATCAGCTTCGGTATCGGCGTCGAGCGTACCTTCCCGGTGAACTCCCCGAAGATCGCCAAGCTCGAGGTTGTCCGTCACGGCGAGGTCAACCGCGCAAAGCTCTACTATCTGCGCGACCGCGTCGGCAAGGCTGCTCGCATCCGCGAGAAGCGTGCCTAAGCACACAAGCACGGAAGGAAGAGGGCCGATGAGGCCCTCTTCTGCTATAGAGGGAGCCGCTGGTGGAGAAGAGAGAGCCTGCACGCGATATAGCACGGAAGCTGCATGAGGCGAGCTTCGAGGAGCTTGGCGCCCTCGAAGAGCTCTATAGGGATGACAGCAGAAAGCAGGTCCAGGACGCGCTTGCGCGCGCAGATAGACGGCACGAGAAGGAGGCAGCAGAACGTGAGCGTGTCGAGCAGTTGTATGCCCTTCAGGAAGAGCTCGGTGGCCCTGGGCTTGTCATCGGCGTCGACGAGGTCGGACGTGGAGCCATAGCAGGACCTCTGACCGTCGGTGCCGTCATCCTGCCGGCAGATCCCAAGATCTGGGGCCTCAACGATTCGAAGCAGCTGACGCCTGAGAAGAGGGAAGTGCTTGCAGCAGAGATCGCAGATGTCGCCATCGCTATTGGCATGGCCCATATCCCGCCCGAGACGATAGATGCACTCGGCATGTCGGCATGCCTGAGGCGTGCCATGGCAGAGGCGATCGCTTCCTGCGGTGTCGAGCCTGACTGCGTCCTGATCGATGGCAACCCGGTGCATGTCCACCCGAAGGAGAAGACCCTTGTGAAGGGCGATGCACGCATTGCTGCCATCGCTGCAGCCTCCATCGTCGCCAAGGTCACGCGAGACCATCTCATGTGCGAGCTTGCGGAGGAATATCCTGCCTACGGGTGGGATGCCTGCAAGGGGTATGGCTCGAAGGAGCACATCGAGGCCATCAGGAAATATGGCCTCACACCCTATCACCGGGCATCGTTCTGCAGCAATTTTGTGGAGGGCACCAGGCTCTTCTGATGTTTTCTGTGCCTGAGCCGCTTGCAGCCATGCTTCTGACCAGCACCTCTGGTGCAGCTGCCAGCTTCCTGCGATGTCCGTGAAAGCGAAGGCTTCTCTCTGTGCAAGACGTCTCTGCCATAGTCCTTAGAGCGAAAGAAGGGAGCCTCTATGGCAGAGCGTGGGAATGGCACAGAAGAGCTGGGCGAAAAGGAAGCCAGGGAGTTCGGCGGAAGGCCGGCGGTCTTCTGGCATGCTGGAGATGAAGGCACCGAAGAAGGCGCCTCGCTCCATCAGCAGGGCATACGCATCGCTGCATCCTATTTCCGCTACCGGGAGGCAGACATCCTCTCTCTGGGAGATGGAAGCATGGATACGCCGGATATCTGCTGCACGCTTGACGGTGAGACCATCCTTGCGGACATGGTATCTGTCGCCGATATCGAACGGCAGATGTCCATACCAGAACTGACAGTCACGCCGGACGACTTCTGGCGCTGCCGCAGGAAAGCGCTTCTGTGGCTTGCAGACCATCGTGTGCCTTCGGTGCGCTACGACCTGATGGCACTGGGCATCTTCGCTCCGAAGCATGCCCGCATCCGCCATCTTGCCGGCGTCTATTTCTGGTCGGACGAGCCAGACCAGCTTGCCTTCTACTGCTCAGATGAAGACGAAGGCAGTCTGCGATGAGCGGGGAGGAACGGTTCGAGCTCGATCCAGATGATGCCGGCTATCCGGCACTGGTGCAGGAAGGCTATGAGACGGCGCCGCATATATATGGCATAGGGGACCCGGAGGCGCTCCAGGGGCCTTGCATCTCCATCATCGGGGCCCGGAGAGCGACACCTTATGGGCTCGAGGTCGCACATATGGCAGGAAGGGTCTCGGCTGAGGCGGGCATCTGCATCGTCTCGGGAGGGGCGCTTGGCTGCGATGCCCAGGCAAGCAGGGGAGCGCTCGAGGCAGGCGGACGTACGGTCATCGTCTCAGGATGTGGTGCCGACCGTGTCTACCCAAGGTCTTCGGATGATATCTTTGCAGCGGCAAGGAAAGGCGCTGGCTGTGTCATTTCGCTCGAAAGGTGGGGCGAAGGGCCAAAGCGCTATACGTTTCCCAAGCGCAATGTCCTGATTGCTGCACTCTCGCCCGTCCTCATTGTCTGCGAGGCAGGCAGGAAATCCGGGACCATGGGAACAGCGGAAGCTGCCATGGATATGGGACGAAGCGTCTACGCCGTGCCAGGCTCGATATTCTCGCCGACTTCCCAGGGAACGAACTATCTGATCCAGAATGGCTGCGGCCTCATCGCAGACGAGCTCGGCCTCGAGCAGGTGCTCTCGAGCGATTATGGATGTGAACGCAGGCTCACCCGGTCTGGCATGCCAGCCTGGGGACGTGTTCTTTCGGCGCTCGTGGCCTCTCCGATGCGCCCGCAGGATCTCGCGGGTAAGATAGGTCTCGATGAATTGACAGTCGCCGATACGCTCTCATCCTATGAAGAGATGGGGCTCGTGACGAAGCTTCCGGACGGATGCTTCGCACCGAGCGAGAAGGCGTATCGCCTCATGGAAGCGGAGCCAGACGGATGACAGATACGGTCACAGTCGTAGGAGCAGGACTTGCAGGGTCGGAATGCGCATTGCAGCTCGCCCATAGGGGCGTGCCTGTGAAGCTCTATGAGCAGCGCCCGACGAACAATACGGTGGCACATCATACCGACCGCTGTGCTGAGCTTGTCTGCTCGAACTCGCTCAAGGCGACACGGCTCGAGAGTGCAGCCGGACTCCTCAAGCACGAGCTCGAGACGATGGGGTCATATGTCCTGACCGCTGCCAAGGAGCACGCAGTGCCGGCAGGCGGTGCGCTTGCCGTGGACCGCGATGGGTTCTCGGAAGCGGTGACCGAGATGGTCGAGGCGGAGCCTCTGATCGAGCTTGTCCGCGAAGAGGTGTGCGAGCTGCCGGAAGGCCCTGCTGTCATCGCCGCGGGCCCGCTCTGCTCGGATGCGCTCTTCAAGGCACTGTCTGACAAGCTCGGTGGTGCAGCGCTTTCCTTCTTCGATGCAGCAGCCCCCATCGTCGACGCCGAGACGATCGACCGCACACGTGTCTTTGCGCAGTCGCGCTACGAGGAAGAGAGCGCAGGGGACTATCTGAACTGCCCCATGGACAAGGAGGAGTATCAGAGGTTCTACGACGAGCTCATCTCGGCCAAGCGCGTGATTGCTCGCGATTTCGAGCAGTCAGATCTCTTCTGCGCCTGCCAGCCGGTCGAGGAAGTGGCACGCACGGGTGTCGATTCCCTGCGCTTCGGTGCCTTGAAGCCGGTCGGCCTCAAGGATCCACGTACCGGCAGGCGTCCCTGGGCGGCCGTGCAGCTGAGAGCCGAGAACAAGGCTGGCACTGCCTACAATCTGGTGGGCTTCCAGACGAACCTTACCTGGCCCGAGCAGAAGCGGGTCTTCCGCCTGATTCCAGGACTTGAGGAGGCAGAGTTCTTCCGCTACGGCGTCATGCACAGAAATACGTTCGTCGACTCGCCGAAGGTCCTCGACCGTACCTTCGGCATTCCCGGCACGAAGATACGCCTTGCCGGGCAGATCTGCGGCACGGAAGGCTATGTCGAGGCTATCGCTTCGGGCCTGCTTGCGGCGCTCAATACCTACGCAGACATCACGGACAAGCCTCTCGTCACGCTTCCGCCCGAGACGGCCTTCGGTGCGCTTGTCGCCTACGCGACCGATCCGGAGACGAAGGACTATCAGCCGATGCATGTGAATTTCGGTCTCGTGCCACCTCTTGCAGACCAGTCGCTCAAGAAGCGCGAACGCTATGCGGCCTACCGTGACCGTGCCATTGCCCAGATGGATGCCTTCATGGAAGAGCGCAGAGATCTCTTCGAGAAGGAAGCATGACAGAGGCTGCGGATGCCCGCACGGAGGACCAGACGCGCTTTGCGGACGAAGCGGAAGAATTCCTGCAGTACCTCGGCGAGATCAGGAACCTCTCGCCCCAGACGGTGCGGGCCTATCGCACAGACCTTGCTGCCTACATCGCTTGGACGAAGCGCGAGGGAGTGCTTCCGCATGAGGTGACGCACCGCCAGCTCAGGAGCTATCTCTTCGAGCTCAAGCGGGCGGGATATGCCACGACGACGATCGACAGGCACCTGAGCGCGCTGCGCTCCTGTTACAAGTGGCTCCTGGGCGAGGGGAAGATCGCGGCAGATGCGGCTGAGGCCGTCTCTGGCCCGAAACGCGCAAAGCGCCTGCCCCATGCAATGACGGACAGCGAGGCTGACCGTCTCATCGAGGCCTGTCCCGAGACGCCAGAAGGCCTGCGGGACAGGGCCTTTCTCGAGCTCCTCTATGCGACGGGCGCCCGCATCTCAGAGGCCTCTGCCCTCGATCGGAAGGATATCGATTCTGATCAGATGCTTGTGCACCTCTTCGGCAAGGGCTCGAAGGAGCGGATCGTGCCCATATATAGAAGCGCCCTTGACGCCGTGGAGCGCTACGAGAGGGAAGCGCGGCCGCTCTTTGCAGAAGAGAGTCCCGTGACGACAGATGCGCTCTTTCTCTCGGCTCGCGGACGCCGCATGAGTGCCGATGCTTTGCGCAGGCGCTTCAGAGAGGCTTCGGCCGAGGCGGGGATCGATCCGACCTATACGCCCCACTCCCTCCGACATGCCTTCGCGACGGAGCTGCTCTCGGGCGGTGCCGATATGAGGAGCGTCCAGGAGCTCTTGGGGCATGAATCGCTTGCGACGACGCAGATCTATACGCATCTTTCGATCGACCGTCTCAAGGATGCGACGCACACGGCGCATCCGAGAGGGTAGAATCTGTGGAGGCTGCGTGGAAGTTTTCGTCCTGCGCCTGAAAAATCATGCAGGACCCGTGGAGAGCATTTGCCAGAGACGGGAAGCAGAAGCGCTGCTATACTTATTACTTGCTGTGCGTCCGCACGGCAAAAGTCGCACACGTGACTACTCGGAGGCCATGGTGCCCGCAGCCACAAGCCAGGCTGAGGGTGGTGTTCCGGGGCTGACATCACGTGGAGGAAGAACCAATGGAGGTTTGAACATGGCTGTCAAGATCAATCTCAAGACCCTGCTCGAGGCTGGCTGCCACTATGGCCACCAGACGCGTCGCTGGAACCCGAAGATGAAGCCCTATATCTTCGGCGAGCGCAACGGCGTCTACATCCTCGACCTCAAGCAGACGGTCATCGATGCCGACCAGGCATACACGTTCCTCAAGGAGACCGCTGCCAAGGGTGGCACCATCCTGTTCGTCGGCACGAAGAAGCAGGCTCAGGAGGCCATCAAGACCCAGGCCGAGCGCTGCGGCATGCCGTACATCGCTGAGCGCTGGCTCGGCGGCATGCTCACGAACTTCACGACGATGCGTTCCCGTATCGACCGCATGGAAGAGCTCGAGGCCATGGTCGAGGACGGCCGCATGGCTACGCTCCCGAAGAAGGAGCAGGCTGTGCTCGGCAAGGAGCTCGAGAAGCTCCAGCGCAACCTCGGTGGCGTCCGTGATATGAAGTCCCTTCCGCAGGCACTCTTCGTCGTCGACACGAAGCGCGAGGAGCTCGCTGTCCGCGAGGCCAACCGCCTTCACATCCCTGTTGTCGGCCTTCTCGACACGAACTCCGATCCTGATGTGATCGATTACGGCATCCCTGCAAACGACGACGCTATACGTTCCGTCGCCCTTCTGACCGAGCTTGTTGCTGACGCAATCCTCGCTGGCACGGGCAAGGAGCAGATCACCGAGGCCGAGATGGCAGGTGCAGCCGAGCCGGCTGCAGATGCGCCTGCTGCAGAGTAAGTAGCTAGAAACCGCAAAGTAACTACGCTTTAAGGAGGTCACATGGCAACCAAGATCACTGCCGCCATGGTCAAGCAGCTCCGTGAGATGACTGACTCCCCGATGATGGAGTGCAAGAAGGCACTCGCCGAGGCTGACGGCGACATCGACAAGGCCGTCGATGTCCTTCGCAAGATGGGCGTCGCAAAGGCTGTCAAGCGCGCTGGCCGTGACACGAATGAGGGCACCGTCGCTGCCTACATCTCTGAGGATGGCAAGAAGGCAGCTCTTCTCGAGCTCTCCTGCGAGACCGACTTCGTCGGCACGAACCCGAAGTTCGTCGGCTTCGCCACGAAGCTTGCTGGCGTCGTTGCAGAGAACAACCCTGCTGACGTCGACGCTCTGAAGGCTCTTCCGATGGCCGAGACGACCGTCGCTGACGAGCTCACCGAGCAGATCCACCTCTTCGGCGAGAACATGAAGGTCCTGCGCTTCGTTGCCCGCTCTACGGAGAATGGCGCCTTCGGCTCCTATATCCACAACGGCGGCAAGATCGGCGTCATCGTCGAGTTCTCCTTCACGAGGCCTGAGACCGGCGCCAGCGAGGAGTTCAAGACGTTCGCCCACGACGTCGCACTCCACGTTGCAGCTGTGAACCCGATCAGCGCTCGTCGCGAGGATGTCCCTGCCGAGACCATCGAGCACGAGATGAGCATCTACAAGGCACAGGCAGCCGAGTCCGGCAAGCCCGAGGCCATCCAGGAGCGCATCGCTCAGGGCCGCATGGAGAAGTTCTACAAGGAGTCCGTCCTGACCGAGCAGGAGTTCGTCAAGAATCCCGACGTCACGGTCGGCCAGCTTGCAAGCCAGGTCTCCAAGTCCCTCGGCGACACGATCGAGGTCGTGAAGTTCGACCGCTTCGAGTTCGGCGAGTAGTTCGAAATATGAGAGCCGGCCTTCGGGCCGGCTCTTTTTTTATGGCGCGAGACCGTTGGTCCTACTGGGCCCGTTCATATATGCGCCGCTTTGGTACAATCACCTATTGACCTGCGTGCCCGAAGGCACGCATAGGATTGAGCTGAGTGGAGGATATCTTGTCCGGCTACAAGTATAAGCGGGTGCTCCTCAAGCTTTCAGGCGAGGCCCTCATGGGCTCCCAGAGCTTCGGCATCGACCCCAAGGTAACGAACAGGCTTGCTGAAGAGATCAAGCCGATCTGGGAAGACGGCGAGGAGATTGCCATTGTTATCGGCGGCGGCAACATCTTCCGTGGACTCTCCGGAGCGGCACAGGGCATGGACCGTGCCCAGGCAGACAACATGGGCATGCTGGCTACCGTCATCAATTGCCTGTCCCTGCAGGATACGTTCGAGCATCATGGGATGGACTGCCGCGTCATGAGCGCCCTCGAGATTCGCCAGGTCGCAGAGACCTATATCCGCCGCCGTGCCATCAGGCACCTCGAGAAGGGCCGCATCACGATCTTTGCGGCTGGCACCGGAAATCCCTACTTCACGACGGATACTGCAGCAGCGCTTCGTGCCTGCGAGATCAATGCCGAAGTCCTCATGAAGGCAACAAAGGTCGATGGCATCTACGACAAGGATCCTGTGAAGTATCCGGATGCGAAGAAGTACGATACCATCACCTATCTCGATGTCCTGACGAAGGACCTGAAAGTCATGGATGCAACTGCTACGGCGCTCTGCCATGACAACCACATGCCGATCCTGGTCTTCAACATCGAGACCCCTGGCGTCATCAAGAAAGCGCTGTGTGGCGAGCCGGTTGGCACCACCGTCGTAGAGGAGGCATAGAGTGAGCGAGATCACCGATTACGCAAAGAGCCATATGGAGAAGTGCCTGAAGGCACTCCAGGACAATTTCTCCCGTGTCCGTACAGGCAGGGCAAACCCGCATGTGCTGGATGACATCATGGTTGACTACTACGGCCAGAAGACGCCTGTGACCCAGCTTGCTGGCGTCAAGGTCCCCGAGGCCGCCATGCTCGTCGTCGAGCCGTGGGACAAGTCGTCCCTGCGCTCGATCGAGAAGGCCATCGAGGCATCCGATCTCGGCATCACCCCGTCGAACGACGGCATGTGCATCAGGCTTCCGTTCCCGCAGCCGACGGAGGAGCGCCGCAAGGAGCTTGTCCGGGAGTGCCAGAAGTACGCCGAGGAGGCAAAGGTCTCCATCCGCAACGTCCGCCGCGATGCGAACGAGAAGGCGGAGAAGGATGACAGCTACTCCGAGGACGACGTGAAGCGCGAGAAGAAGGCCATCCAGAAGCTCACCGATACCTATGTGGACAAGGTCTCCTCTATGCTCAAGACGAAGACTGCCGAAGTGATGGAGATCTAGGTGCAGATCGATTCCGAAAAGCTTCAAGATTACTATGCGGATGCGCCAGACGATATCGCACTTTCCGATATCGATCTTGCGCGCATCCCGCGTCATGTCTCGATCATCATGGACGGCAATGGCCGCTGGGCGAAGGCGCGTGGCCTTGACCGCTCCGAAGGCCATGTCGCAGGCGTCTCATCATTGCGCGAAGCCGTGACGACGAGCGTCAGGCTTGGCCTCGATGTGCTTTCCGTCTATGCCTTCTCGACCGAGAACTGGAAGCGTCCGCAGCATGAGGTGGATCTCCTCATGCATCTCTTCGCGACGACGCTGGTGCATGAGCTTCCGCTCTTCCACCAGGAGAACGTGAAGCTCCGCTTCCTGGGCGACATCGAGTCGCTTCCTCAGGAGACGCGTGACGTCTTCCAGGAGGGCCTCGACGAGACCGCCGATCATACAGGCATGGTGTTCGCGCTTGCCGTGAACTATGGTGCACGCAAGGAGATAGTGCGTGCGGCACGCCAGCTTGCAGAGGCTGCCTGCGCCGGGAGCATTGCGCCGGAAGAGATCGATGAAGATATGTTCTCCTCGCATCTCTATACGGCAGGGCTTCCCGACCCCGATCTTCTGATCAGGACGTCCGGCGAGCTGAGGCTTTCGAACTATCTGCTCTGGCAGCTTGCCTATACCGAATTCTATGCAACCGATGTCTTCTGGCCCGACTTCACGCGCTGGGACTTCCTGCGCGCCATCCGCTCGTTCCAGGGGAGGAACAGGCGGTTCGGAGGGGTCCAGAACGCATGAGCGGACATGAGGGGGAGAGCGGACACAGCGGGGAGAGCCGTGGACTCGATCGCGGCATCGATTCGCTCGAGCGGAAGCGCCAGGCGAAAGAGCCTGCCCGCATCGCGGGAACGCTACGTGGACAGAGGGTGCGCCTCGGCACGGAGAAGCTCCTGACGAGGACGACCTCCGGCATCATCTACGCGATCGTCGTGCTTGCAGGCCTCTTCATTGGCCCTCATGCGACGATGATTCTCGTGGCGGGCATGGCATGGCTGTGCTGCTCCGAGTTCTTCCGCATGTGCCGCATGTCTGGCAGGATGCCGAACGAGGCCATCGGTCTTGGCGCAGCAGTGCTCTTCCCTCTGGCTGCGCAGTTCAATGGCTACCAGTCGCTCATGGCCCTTCTCATCATCCTCTGCTTCGCTGTCGCGGGCTGGTATGTCGTGACGCCACGTGCGAACATCGCCGATGTCGCGACGACGATCTTCGGGCCGATCTATACGAGCTTCCTCTTCTCGAGCGTCGTCCTCATCAGGAATGTGGAACCCGGCTTCGAAGGAGCGCTCCTTGCCTTCGGCGTCATGGGCTCCATCTGGGCAAATGATGCAATGGCCTATCTGGTCGGGTCGAGGATCGGACGCCATAAGATGGCGCCACGCATCTCCCCGCACAAGTCATGGGAAGGCTTTGCCGGCGGCATGTGCGCCTCTCTCATCGTCTGGCTCCTGACTGCAGCGCTCCATGTCTGTGGCGTCACGTGGCCGCTGGCCCTTGCGGGCGGCCTTCTTTCGGGCATCGGCGGCGTTGTCGGCGATCTCTTCGAGTCCAGGATCAAGCGCGGTGTCGGCGTCAAGGATTCCGGCAACATCATGCCTGGCCACGGTGGCCTTCTCGATCGCTCCGACTCCATGCTCTTCGGTGCGACTGCGGCCTATTTCATACTTTTCCTAGGAGGAATCCTTTGAGCTTGAAGACGACTTCTGAGACGGCTTTGGTGCCGGAAGGAAGGAAGCTGCGTCTGGCTGTGCTTGGGGCCTCGGGCTCCATCGGCACGCAGACGCTCGATGTCGTGAGGCATCACAGGGACAAGACCGAAATCGTCTGCCTCTCGGTACACACGAGGACCGATGTCGCTGCAGCCGCAGCGCACGAGTTCGGCTGCCGCCTCATTGCCGTGACCGATCCGGCCCATGCCCATGATGCTGCGCTCGAAGACCTGCCCGAGGGCACGAAGGTGCTCGTCGGCCCTGAAGCGCTCGTAGAGCTTGCGACCAGGGACGATGTGGACTGCGTCGTCTCGGCGGTCGTCGGCTTCGCCGGCATCGAATCGAGCTATGCCGCAGCCAAGGCGGGAAAGCGCCTTGCCTACGCGAACAAGGAATCCATCGTCGTCGGCGGCGACCTCATCATGCCGCTCCTTCGGCCGGGCCAGCTTGTGCCGGTCGATTCAGAGCACTCCGCCATCTTCCAGTGCCTCCAGGGGGAGGAGAAGGGCACCATCCAGACGATCTGGCTCACCTGTTCGGGAGGTCCGTTCTATGGGATGGAGCGCAAGCGTCTGCGTGAAGTGACCGTCGCAGATGCGCTGGCGCATCCGACATGGTCCATGGGATCGAAGATCACGATCGATTCTGCGACGCTCATGAACAAGGGCCTCGAGGTCATCGAAGCCTGCCGCCTCTTCGATGCGGACGAGGCGCAGGTGCATGTCCTCATCCAGCGCCAGAGCCGCATCCACTCGATGGTGGAGTTTGTCGATGGCTCCGTGAAGGCGCAGATGGGCGCTTCCGATATGAGGAGCTGCATCCGCTATGCTCTGAGCTATCCTGGACGCTGGGCATCGCCCGAGGCAGAGCGCGTCTCCTGGGGCACAGAGCAGCCGCTCACGTTCGGCGAAGCAGATATGCAGACTTTCGGGTGCCTTGCGCTTGCCAGAGAGGCATATCGCCGAGGGGGTACGCTTCCCTGTGTGATGAATGCAGCGAACGAGGTGGCAAATGCTGCCTTCCGCCATGGTTCCTGCGGCTTCCTCGATATCGAGGACACCGTCCGTGCCGTGATGGATGGCGCGAAGATCGAGCCCGTCGAGAGCGTCGAGCAGCTCGAGGAGGTCGACGCCTGCGCCCGTGCAGCTGCACGCAGCTATCTCGGGAGGAGGCGCTAGCATGAGCGTCGCATCTGCTGTCTTCTGGGGGTTGATCACCCTCTCATTCCTTGTCTTCATCCATGAGGGCGGGCATTTCCTTGCTGCCCGCATGTGCGGCATGCGCGTGACCGAGTTCTATCTCGGCATGCCCTGCCGCTTCAAGCTGTTCCGCAAGAGCCGCCGCTATGGCACGGAGGTCGGCGTCACACCGATACTTCTGGGCGGCTATACGCGCATCTGCGGCATGGAAGGCGAGCCTCGTGAGCGTCTGGCCGACATGCTCTGGCTTGTGCAGCAGAAAGGGCGCTTGAGCGCCGAAGAGGCTGCGTCCGAGCTTGGCTGCACCGAGGATGAAGCCTATGGGATGCTCTCGGTGCTTGTCGACTGGGCTTCAATCGAGCCCTACTACAACCCTGAGCTCGGCGAGAAGCCAGGACAGCGCGACTGGCCTCAAGCCTTCCAGACCGTGAAGAGGGACGCAAAGTGCCTTACGGAGTATGACCGCGAAAGCGACTTCACGCTTTCGGGCGCGACCGAGGCAGGGGAGGCAAGGCTTCCTCAAGGGGATGCTGCATCGTTCCTTGCGGCCGAGAAGTCCCATACCTATGCAGGGCACGGCTTCTGGGCGCGTGTCTTCACGCTCTTAGCAGGTCCTCTTATCAACCTCATCTTTGCTCTCGTCGTCCTTATGGCTGGCTTCTCGCTTGTAGGCGTCACGGTCAGCGTGAACGAAAACACGATCGGACAGGTCGTCTCAGGCTCGCTTGCTGAAGTCTCGGGCCTCGAGGCGGGGGATACCGTGACGGCAATAAATGGCGAGGAAGTCACGGACTGGCAGAGCCTCGTATCGGCGCTCCAGCCCTGTCTTGCAGATGGCTCTGACTTCACGATCGAGATCGAGCGCGATGGAGCCGCACAGACGCTCCATGTCGATCAGGATGAGAGCGCGCCATCTTCGACGCTTGGCATCGTCGCACCCTCGAAGACCGTGCGTCTGAGCATCGCCGATTCCTTCCAGGCTTCGATCTCCTATGCGAAGCAGGTAGCAGATGCTGCGATATCGCTCATCAGGCCGTCGCAGACGATGCAGGTGCTCAACGAGTCCACCTCCGTCATGGGCATATCGGTCATGGCATCAGAGGCAGCATCCGAAGGCGTCTGGGAGCTCATGCTGTTCATGGCAATGATCTCCATGTCGCTTGGCTTCATGAACCTCCTGCCGATCCCTCCGCTCGATGGCGGGAAGATCGTGATCGAGATCGGCCAGAAGATCGTGAGGAAGAACCTTCCCCAGAAGGCGCAGATCGGCATCTCCTATGCAGGGCTTGCCTTCTTCCTCTTCGTGTTCGTCTTTGTACTCAGAAATGACATCCTGAGATTCGTAGTGGGGTAGATGCAGGCATGAGCGAGAAAGCAGCACGTACAAGAACACGCCAGGTGCACGTAGGTACGGTCGCCGTCGGCGGCGGCGCGCCGGTATCGGTGCAGTCGATGTGCACGACGAAGACCGATGATGCAGAGGCGACGCTGGCACAGATCGAGAGCCTGGCTTCTGAGGGCTGCGAGATCATCCGTGTCGCTATCCCGAATGCCGGGGCGCTCGACGGCTTCGAGGAGATCTGCGCTAGGTCTCCGCTTCCTGTGATTGCAGATATCCACTTCGACCACAAGCTTGCTATCGAGGCGGCAAAGCGCGGCGCTGCCGCCTTCCGCATCAACCCAGGAAACATCGGCTCCTGGGAGCGGGTCGACGCCTGCATCGAGGCGGCGGGGGAGGCTGGCATCCCGATCCGCATCGGCGTCAATGCCGGTTCTCTCGACCCGAAGGTGGACGCTGACGAGAAGCTGACGCTGCCCGAAAAGCTTGTGGCCTCATCGGTCTCCTTCGTCGAGCACTTCGAGGATCGAGGCTTCAAGGATATCGTCCTTTCTGCCAAGGCACATGATGTGCCGACGACGCTTGCGACCTACCGTGCGCTCTCGCGCGAGCTCCCCGACATTCCGCTCCATGTCGGCGTGACCGAGGCAGGCACGCTCAGACAGGGCACCGTGAAGAACTCGGTCGGCGTCGGCATCCTTCTTGAGGAGGGCATAGGAGATACGATCCGCCTGTCGCTCACGGCTGAGCCCGAAGAGGAGGTGCGCGTTGCCTGGGAGCTTCTCCAGGCCCTTGGCATGCGCCGTCTCCATCCTGAGCTCGTGAGCTGCCCGACGTGCGGACGCTGCCAGGTGAACCTCATCGGCCTTGCCGACGAGGTTTCGAGGCGCCTCTCGAAGATCGAGGCACCGATTTCTGTCGCTGTCATGGGCTGCGTCGTGAATGGCCCGGGCGAGGCAAAGAGCTGCGACATCGGCATTGCATCCGGCAAGGGGCAGGGGCTTCTCTTCCTCGAGGGAAAGCCGCTCAAGAAGGTGCCTGAAGACCAGATGGTCGATGCGCTCTTCGATGAGATCAAGGAACGCTTCCCTGAGGCGCAGGCAAAGGAATAAGCGGAACTTCCAGAAAGGCTCCTGCGGGAGCCTTTCTTCTCTCCGGCATGTGCTTGTGTCCAAGAGCGGCATCGATGGGCCATCCGGCAGCTCAAAAGGCTTAGAATGAAACCCGTATGTGTGGGATGCCGAAAGGACATGCATTGAATACCTATAAGCTCATGAGCAATCTCTATGCGCCGACCCTCAAGGAAGACCCGACGGAGGCCGTGCTTGCCAGCCACAAGCTGCTGCTTCGTGCCGGCATGATCCGCCGTGGCTCGGTCGGCCTCTATTCCTATCTGCCGCTTGCCTGGAGATCGATCTTGAAGATCGAGAACATCATCCGCGACGAGATGGACAAGATCGACTGCCAGGAGATGATGACGCCGATCCTGACCGACGCCGAGCTCTGGCGCAAGAGCGGCCGCTGGAATGCCTATGGCCCCGAGCTCATGCGTCTCAAGGACCGCTATGGCCACGAGTATGCGCTGGGCCCCACGCATGAGGAGACCTATACCGATCTCGTGACGAACGAGCTCAAGAGCTACAAGCAGCTGCCTGTCATGCTCTATCACATCCAGGACAAGTTCCGCGATGAGCGCAGGCCGCGCTTCGGCCTCATGCGCTCCCGCGAGTTCATCATGAAGGATGCCTATTCCTTCTCCGCGAGCGTCGAGTCCATGCGCGAGTGCTACGAGGAGCAGAAGGAAGCCTATGCAAGCTTCTGCCGCCGTGTCGGGCTCAGGGCCCTTCCGGTCGTGGCCGACTCCGGCCAGATCGGCGGCGACACCTCCGTCGAGTTCATGGCGCTTGCCGATGCCGGCGAGGCCGAGATCTGCTACTGCGATGCCTGCGGCTTTGCGGCAGACACCGAGGCGGCAACGGCCAAGATCAGCCTCGTCGAGGGCGAGGCTGGAGAGCTCGAGAAGGTAGAGACGCCCTCCTGCAGCACCATCGCAGATCTTGCTGCCTTCCTCAAGGTCCCCGAGGCAGGCACGCGCAAGGCGCTTGCCCTCGTCGACGGCGACAAGTGTCCGGTCGTCGTCTTCGTGCCGGGAGACCATGACCTGAACGACGTGAAGGCAGGACACGTCTTCGGCGAGTACCACCTGATGTCCGACGAAGAGCTCAAGGAGTATGGCCTTGTGAAGGGATTCATCGGGCCGATCGGCCTGCCCGAGAACGTGAAGGTCTACGCCGATGAGACGCTCAGGAGCTCCGTGTGGTGGGCTGTCGGCGCCAACGAGCAGGACTTCCACTACATCCATGCAAAGCGGGGACGCGACTTCGAGATCTCGAACTGGGCAGACCTCATCACCGCAAAGGAGGGCGACCTCTGCCCGCACTGCGGCGCTCCGCTCAAGATTGCTCGTGGCATCGAGGTCGGCCAGGTCTTCCAGCTTGGCACGAAGTACTCCGAGACCATGGGCGCTACGTTCACGGATGAGGATGGCACGGAGAAGCCGTTCCAGATGGGCTGCTACGGTATCGGCGTCGGCAGGACGCTGCAGGCCATCGTCGAGCAGCACCACGACGAGCACGGCATCATCTGGCCGGTGAGCGTCGCTCCCTACGAGGTGGAGATCGTGCCGCTCGATACGCACGACGACCTCGTGTGGCCTATCGCAAAGAAGCTTGCCGGCGAGCTTGTCGAGCGTGGCATCGAGGTCATCGTCGATGACCGCAAGGAGCGTCCAGGCGTCAAGTTCAACGAGGCAGACCTCTTCGGCTTCCCGTATCAGGTCGTCTGCGGCAAGCGTGGCATCAAGAACGGTGTCGTCGAAATCAAGGAGCGCGCAACGGGCGAGCGACAGGAGATTGCAATCGACGATGCAGTCGACGAGCTCGTGGATGCCATCGTCTCGAAGCGTGCCTAAGCACTGAAAGACGCTGCGTCAGACATACAGCGCATGAAAGAGGCGCCCAGAAGCTCTCAGAGGCTTCTGGGCGCCTTTCTGCACCTATTCGCGAAAGCGCTACTTCAGGCTTTCCTGATAGACGCGGTTGCCGGCAAGAGCGCCGATAAGACCATCGGCGAGGACGAGGATGGCAAGGAAGGGGAAGACGACACCTGGATTGGGTGCGAAGAGGCCTGCGGCATAGAGGATGACAGAGACGACGCCGAGGGCGCAGGCCACGATATAGATCGGGATGATGCCCTTCGTGCGAGACGGCGTATTGGCAGCACGTCCTCCCTGGAAGCCGGAGATGGCGCATACGAGCCCGTCCACGCCGAGCACGCCGTATGCCATGCCATTGCCGAGGCAGGCAGCGACGATACCGACGATAGCAAGGACAAGGCCTGCGAACATGCTGGCAAGGCTCCAGATCTTCAGGAACTTCTGCTTCTCTGTCATAGGATGATTCCTTTCAGGTGTAATCGAGCTTCTAGGTCCTTGTACCACATTGGCCTGTGCGTAAGCCGTGCTCGGGCCAAATAGCGCCTGAAGGGCATCACGGGCAGGGGAGCGGATGGGCTGGATAGCGATTTCCGGCATGTCGAGAAAGCGTGAAGGCGCAAACTTGCCAAAATCGTGCTTGACCGGAATCGAGCTTCTGTTATAGTAATTCCCGCACCGCATGGGGAATTAGCTCAGTTGGGAGAGCGCGTGACTGGCAGTCACGAGGTCAGGGGTTCGAATCCCCTATTCTCCACCATGATCACTCCGCAGGCCACTCAGTGGCCTGCTTGCTATGGGAGGGCAGAGAGGCGCTGCATTTCATCTGGCTGGATGGACTGAAGAGGCTGAATCTGCTAATATCACTCCCGCACGGGCGATTGGCTCAGGGGTAGAGCACTTCCTTCACACGGAAGGGGTCGCTGGTTCGAATCCAGCATCGCCCACCAGGAATATGAGGGCGGCGGCTCAGGCCGTCGCCTTTTTCTCTATTTCGGGCTCATGGCGCAACGGTTAGCGCAGGGGACTCATAATCCCTGGGTTGCAGGTTCGAATCCTGCTGGGCCCACCAGAAGATCGAGGCCGGCAGCCAGCGCTGCTGGCCTCTTTTTTGTGGAAAGGATGGTCTGCCGATGTTCGAGTTCCTGAAGCGGCATGGCAAGAATGCGGAATCCGGTACGCAGGGCAGCGATGCCTTCGGCCTCGAGGGTGCGACATCGATCTTCAACCTCCGCGAGCTTGCCGGATATCCTGCTGAAGGCGGGCTCACGCTACCTCACCGGTTCCTCCGTTCGGGTGCCTTGGACACTGCCACGGCTGCCGACTGCGACTTCCTGAAGAGCTACGGCGTCACACATGTCGTCGACCTCAGAGGAGAGGCCGAAGTGGCCCGGGGCGATGGCCCGCTTGCAGAAGATCCTGACATCTCCTGGATTAATGTGCCGCTCTTCGACTTCAACATGAGCGATCCCTACCTCATGCCCCGCACGGGTGCTGCGGGATATCTCGCCGAGAGCTACTGCACAATCCTTGCGAACAAGCCTGCCGTGAAGGAGATCTTCGAGTTCTTCGCAGAGGCAGGCGCAGATGATTGCGTGCTCTTCCACTGTGCTGCTGGCATGGACAGGACCGGCGTGACCTCCATGCTCCTCTTGGGCCTCTGCGGCGTCGACCGCGACCACATCGTCTGCGACTACTCCTACTCCTTCGGTGGCGCCCGCGAGGTCGACAAGGCGGTCATGTCCGGAAAGCCTCCCGAGAAGATGCGCGTGCGCCCCGAGCTCAAGAGCCGCATCAAGGCGATATCGGAGACCTGGGACCTGCTCATTGCAGGATATGGATCGGCCGATACCTATCTCGATTCCTGCGGCATCATGCCGGAGACGAGACGTGCCGTGCGGGAGCATCTCGAGGGCTGAGAGAGCCTCAGCAAAGCTGCAGCTCCAGGCGCTTCCCTGTACTTCACGTGGCGTTTTCGCAGACGTGCTTTCCGTACCTTATACTCTTTGGTTAAGGCAAAGTCCGGAAAGGGGACGCTATGGCAGAAAGCGAAGATCCGAAGCAGCTCTTCGGCATGTATGTGGCACATGTCGGCATCAACGCCTCGTCTGACGAGGAGGCCGAGGCCATCGTGAAGGAATTCTCCGACCTTATGGGCCTTGCCCGTCAGGTCATCTCGCCGGCCTCCGTCTTCGCGAGCGACCTTATCGAGGTCATGCGTCCCGGTCGTGGCCGTGGCACGAAGGGCCATATCGGCTTCCATGTGGACGATATCGACGCTGCGGAGAAGTGGTTCAAGTCCCGTGGCTTCGAGATCAACGAGGATTCCCGCGTGAAGAATCCGGACGGCTCGACATACCTCGTGTATTTCAAGCATGAGATTGCTGGATTCGCAATCCATCTGACCGTGCAGAAGTAGGAGTCTTCCACGTGATAGTTCTTGCGGACAAGATCACAAAGTCATTCGGCGGCCGCGTTCTCTACGCGGCCGCTACCTTGCAGCTCAATGCTGGCGAGCGCTGGGCGCTTGTCGGCCCTAACGGAGCAGGCAAGACCACCTTCCTCAAGATCCTCATGGGTCAGGAGACGCCTGATGAGGGAACAGTCTCCTTCGCTAAGGATACGACGGTCGGCTACCTCGAGCAGGAGACGAAGATCTCCGGCACGAAGACAGCTCTCCAGGAGGTCATCGATTCGGCAACCGAGATCAGGCGCTGGGAGAAGCGCGTACACGAGCTCGAAAAGGAGATCTCGAGCACGCCGGAAGGGCCTGCCCTCGACCATATGCTCGAGGACTATGCACATGCCCAGGAGCGCTTCGAGCATCTCGGCGGCTATGAGCTCGATGCCCGAGCCCGCCAGATTCTCGCTGGCCTCGGCTTTCCTGTCGAGGACTTCGACAAGCCTGCCGTCGACTTCTCGGGCGGCTGGCAGATGCGCATCGCGCTCTCGAAGCTCCTTCTCCGCCATCCCGACCTGCTGCTCCTCGACGAGCCGACAAACCACCTCGACCTCGAGAGCGTCCAGTGGCTCGAGCACTTCATCTCCTCGTATGATGGAGCAGTCCTCATCGTCTCGCATGACCGCTCCTTCATGGATGCCTGCGTGAGCCATGTGGCTTCGATCGAGAACCGCAAGATCCAGACCTATGTCGGCAACTACGACTCCTACCTGAAGCAGCGCGAGGACAACCTCGAGCAGATGCGTGCGAAGCGTGCGGCACAGGAGCGCGAGATTGCCCATATGCAGGTCTTCGTCGACAAGTTCCGCTACAAGCCGACGAAGGCAGCACAGGCGCAGGAGCGCATGAAGCGCATCGAGGAAATCAAGAAGGAGCTGGTGATCCTGCCGGAAGGCCAGAAGCAGGTCCACTTCTCGTTCCCCGATCCTCCGCGCACAGGCGATACCGTGATCGCTATGAAGGATGTCGCGAAATCGTTCGGTACGAACCATGTCTACGACCATGTGAATGTGAGCCTCTACCGTGGCGACCATGTGGCGCTTGTGGGCCCGAATGGTGCCGGCAAGTCCACACTCATGAAGCTCATGAATGGCAAGCTCACGCCCGATGAGGGCACGGTCGAGCTGGGCCAGAACGTGACGGAGTCCTACTACGCCCAGCACCAGCTCGAGGAGCTCGATCCTGCGCATACGGCGCTCCAGGAGATCGATGCGGTGGCACCGGGCTGGACGACATCGGAGGAGAGGCGCCTGCTTGGTGCGTTCCTGTTCCACGGCGACGATGTGGACAAGCACGTGAGCGTTCTTTCCGGCGGCGAGCGGGCGCGTCTGGCACTTGCTAAGATGCTCGTGAAGCCAGATCCCCTGCTTCTGCTCGACGAGCCGACAAACCACCTCGATATCGACTCGGTCGATGTCCTCGAGGAGGCATTGAAGGACTTCCCGGGCACGATCGTCCTCATCAGCCACGACGAGCATCTCGTGCGTGCTGTCGCGAACAAGGTCATCGATGTCCGCGACCACAAGGTCACGATCTACGACGGCGACTACGAGTACTACCTCTGGAAGAAGGCAGAGCTCGAGGCACGTGCTGCCGAGGACGAGGAAGGCTCCGGCGTCGTGGCGGCTCCGCAGAAGAAGGCGCCTGTGCCTGAAACGGAGCAGACTGGCCGCAACGTGAAGACGAAGGAGCAGCGCCGCGCCGAGGCAGAGGCCAGAAATGCGCTCAACCGAGCGCTCAGGAAGGAGCGCAAGCGCCTGAAGGAGGTCGAGGCAGCCCTCGAGCCTGCCCGCAAGCGCTACGACGAGCTCATGGCTGAGATGGCATCGGAGGAGCTCTACAACGATGCCAAGAAGTTCGATGAGTGCATGAAGGAGTACACGGCGCTCAGCAAGAAGATTCCGGCCCTCGAGGACGAGTGGCTCGAGCTCTCGACGAAGATCGAGGAGGCAGGCCAGGAGTGAAAGAGAGAGCGCTCCCTATCCTGTCGGTGGCCTTCAGGGCCATGGCAATCATATGGGTGGCTATCGTTCTTGCCGTTGCGCTCTATGCGGGAACGAACCGCCTCCTGCTGGTCGGATTCACGAATGCTGCTGCAGCCTTCGTGCCTTCTGTCTGGCGCGGCATGCTCGTCTTTCCGCTTCCGACAGGAGGAAGCCTGCGCGGCGACTTCCTGATCATGGCCGCAGCCTCGACTGCTCTCTCGCACCTTTGCGCCTGGCTTTCCCGGCGCATCTAGCCCTCGACGAAGATGGAGGAGATGGCACGATGTATCAGCTGATGACAATAATCACGGCAGCGATCTCCGTCGCGCTCTTGATGTTCTCTGCCATGGTCCATGAGGTGGCCCATGGCTGGGTGGCCTGCAAGCTCGGAGACCCGACGGCCAAGAATGCGGGCAGGCTCACGCTCAGCCCGAAGGCGCATCTCGACCCCTTCGGCTCCATTGTCCTGCCGCTCATCATGGTCCTCCTCAAAGGGCCGGTCTTTGCCTATGCAAAGCCGGTGCCCTACAACCCCCGCAATCTCCGCCATCCTGACCGCGATGAGGTGCTGGTCGCAATTGCGGGGCCTGCCTCGAACATCCTGCAGGCGCTCATCGGGGCCCTTCTCTTCGACATCCTCTATCCGGTGCTGCCGCTCTCGCTCTATGGCCCGGCGTACTGGCTGCTCTATATCCTCTCGAGCTATGTCTACGTGAACCTCATGCTCGCCTTCTTCAACCTGATTCCGCTGCCGCCGCTTGATGGGTCGAAGATCATCATGCCGCTGCTTCACGGCGAGGCACGCCAGAAGTACTACGCGATCCAGCAGTACGCGATGCCGATCCTCATCATCGTCCTCTATCTCGTGCCCATGGTGTTCCATGCAGATCCGCTCGGCATCTACCTCGACGTCACGGCGGACAGGCTCTACAGCCTGCTTCTGGGGGCGTGAGAGCGTGTCGTTCCGTGTCCAGACGCAAGGGTATTCGGGACCGTTCGACCTCCTTCTCCAGCTTGTCACGAGGAAGAAGGTCGCAATCGGCGCCATCTCCATCTCTGAGGTCGCAGACCAGTACCTCGAAGAGGTCAATCGCATGGGCGACCTCGACCTCGATGTCGCAAGCGACTTCGTCCTTGTCGCCTCGACGCTTCTGGATATCAAAGCGGCATCCCTTGTGCCAGAAGAGCCGGCAAGAGTCCAGGATCCTGACGACCTCGACGATACGGGGCTCGAAGACCTCGATCCGGCGCAGGCACGCGAGGTCCTGATCGCCCGCCTCATTGCCTACAAGCAGATCAGGAATGCGGCAGCTGCACTCTCGTCGCGCATGGAGGCAGAGAGCAGGATGCTGCCGAGAACGGCAGGCGCCGACCCCGAGTTTCTGGGCCTCATGCCTGACTATACGAAGGGCATCACGATATCGAGCCTTGCGGTCATCTGTGCCGACCTCGATTCGCGCCACGAGCATTTCCTGCTCGAGGCGGAGCATATCGCTCCGAAGCGGATCTCGCTCGCTCTGGTCATGGCATCGGTCGACCGCTTCACGCGCTCCCGCGGACACTGCTCATTCGACGAGCTCCTCGAGGGCTCGAAGGACCCGGAGAAGGTCGTCGCGACCTTCCTTGCGATGCTCACGCTCTATCACCGGGGCTCCATCACCGTCAGACAGGAAGAGAATTTCGCTCCGATCGAGATCTCCAGGGTCGAAGGCGCTCCAGCCTACGACCCTGCAGCCGATCTCGATGAATTCGAGGAGGACTCATAGTGGAAGATCTCGCACATCTCGACGATGCATCCGTGAAGGGTGCGACCGAAGCGATCCTGCTCGTGTCGTCAGATCCGCTCTCTGCGGTAGATCTTGCAAAGATCCTGGGGATACAGCCAGGAGAGGCGGCAGGCGTGCTTGCCGAGCTCTCTGCAGAATATGCCGACGCGAACCGTGGCTTCCAGCTGCGCGAGGTCGCAGGCGGCTGGCGCCTCTTCACGCATCCTGCCTACCACGATATCGTGGAGCGCTATGTCCTGAGCTGGGACACGAGGAAGCTCTCGCAGGCTGCGCTCGAGACCCTTGCTGTCATTGCCTACCACCAGCCGGTCACGCGCGAAGGCGTGAAGGCCGTGCGTGGCGTGAATTCGGATTCCGTCATCTCGTCCCTGATTGAGAAGGGGCTGGTCCGTGAGCTGGGACGCGCGCCCGAGCATGCGAATGCAATCGTCTACGGGACGACTCGTGCCTTCCTCGAGCAGTTCGGGCTCAGGAGCCTCAAGGACCTGCCGCCGCTCGAGGACTTCGCTCCCGACGAGGAGTCGAAGCGCTTCATCCGCGAACGCCTATCGGGCAGCTCCATCGCATCGACCCTTGAAGAGACCGCAGAAGACATCGACGACGAGCGCGAGCTTCTGGACGGTGCCGAACTTGCAGACGACGAGGAAGAAGCAGGAGGGGACGAGCAGTGACGGATACGGATTTCCAATATCCCTTGAGACTCCAGAAGTTCCTGGCCCGCGCCGGCGTCGCCAGCAGGCGGGGATCGGAGGACCTCATGACCGCCGGTCGCGTCACCGTGAACGGCGAGGTCGTGACAGAGCTTGGCAGCCGTGTCGATCCGAGCCACGATGTGGTATGCGTCGACGGCAGGCGGGTAGAGATTGCAGAGCATCCGGTCTACCTCATGCTCTACAAGCCACGGGGCTATCTCACGACGATGGACGACCCCCAGGGACGTCTCTGCGTGCGCACGCTCGTGCCCCAGAAGCAGTATCCGGGGATCTTTCCGGTCGGACGCCTCGACAAGGACACGACGGGGCTTCTGCTCTTCACGACGAATGGCGATGCCTCGCAGCAGCTCCTGCATCCCTCGAAGCATGTCTGGAAGCACTATGTGGCGCTCGTCGAGGGAAGGATCACGAAAGAGAACAGGCGTGCGCTCGAGCAGGGTGTGGAGCTCGATGACGGGTGGGCACAGCCGGCAGAGGTCGACTTTCCGGAACGTGGAAGCGAGGCCTGGGACGCCGTGACGCCCGAAGGCATACGCGTCGGCCAGACCGTCGTAGGGCTCACGATACATGAGGGCAGGAAGCATCAGGTCAAGCGCATGCTCAAGGCGGTGGGGCACGAGGTGGTCTTCCTCCACCGCGATGGCTTCGGGCCGCTCGAGCTCAAGGGTGTTTCATATGGCTCATGGAGGCTTCTCGACGAGGGCGAGATAGCATCGCTCGAGAAGATCATCCAGGACAGGAAGAGGCAATAGATAGCATGGCACAGGAACTCCAGCGCATCCTCGTGATGCGCCATCCGCAGACGACGGCAAATCTCGACCAGACCCTTTCGGGGAGGCGCAATGTGGATCTGAGCCCGAAGGGCGAGGAGCAGGCACGCCGTGCCGTCGATGCCATCGTCACCTGGAAGCCTGACCGCATCCTGACCTCGCCGCTCCAGCGCTGCACGAAGCTTGCCTATGCAGCCGGGAAGCGCCTGGGCATCGAGCCTCAGGTAGAGGACCGCATCATCGAGATGGACTTCGGCGAGGCCGAGGGCCTCTCTGCCCAGGAGGCGCACAAGCGCGGCTGGTCCTTCCCGTGGGCGCTCGACGCCGAGGGGCACTCCATCACGGCTCCGGGCGGGGAGACCTACGAGCATGCCCTCGCACGTGTGCAGTCGCTCCTGGACGACCTCGAGAGCGTGCGGGGACGCACCGTGCTCCTCACGCATGGCGGGATCTCGAGGAGCATCCTGCGTGCCATCTACGGAACGCCGGCCGACCGCTTCTGGCGTATCCAGATTTCCAATGTCTCCTCGTTCGTTCTCTCCTACGATGGAAAGAGATATTTCCTTGCTGCGCTCGGCCTTACGCCTGAAGAGGTCAAGCGCCGCGTCGAAGAGGATGTCGTGAAGGATCTCGACAACTGGGATGGTGATGCCAAGTGAGGATTGCTATCGACGGACCGGCAGGCTCTGGCAAGTCGACAGTCGCAAAGGCGCTGGCGAAGAAGCGCGGACTGACCTATCTCGATACCGGAGCGATGTATCGCGCCTGCGCCCTGCGTGCCGAGCGCAAGGGCATCGATTTCAAGGATTCCCAGGCGCTTGCCGCCTGTGCAAAGGAAGCAAAGATCGAGTTCGGCCCCTTTGCCGAGAAGACACAGGTCTTTCTCGACGGCGAGGACGTGAGCGATGCAATACGCACAGCCGAGGTCGACCGCGATGTCTCTGTCGTCGCGGGCATCCCTGAGATCAGGGCCGATATGGTTGGGCGCCAGCAGGCATTCGGTGCCCAGGGCGATGTCGTGGCTGAAGGAAGGGATATCGCCTCGGTCGTCTTCCCTGATGCCGAAGTCAAGGTCTTCCTCGTTGCGAATCCCGAAGCCAGGGCGCACCGCCGTGCGGTCGAGCGTGCGGGTGGCGATACGGCGAAGGGGGAGGCGGTTGCCGTCGATCCGCAGTCGGAGGAAGCCATCCTGAAGGACATGGCACGCCGCGACAAGGCAGACTCCTCCCGCGCCTCGTTCAAGCTCGAGCCGGCGCCTGGCGCTGTCACGATCGACTCGTCAGAGATGACGGTAGAGGAGGTCGTGGACGAGATCTCTGCCCTCATGGACAAGGCTGCAGCGAAGGAGAATGCGAAGCCTGAACCCGTGAAGGAGGCAGCGCCCGCTCTTTCGAAGGAGGCTGCTCCTGCAAAGGAGGCAGCTCCCAAGAAGAAGGCTCCGAAGAAGGCAGAGCCCATGAAGGCATTCCATGGGAACTCCGCGGAGCTCTACTACGAGCATCCTATGCGCGAGTTCCCGTGGCCGTCGCGCGCGTGGCTTGCCATCTCGATGACGGGTGCCTGGATCTGGACGAAGATCTTCTTCCCTTGGAAGATTGAAGAGGCAGAGAAGCTCTGGGGCGGCTGGAAGCGCGGCGACAAGGGCCGTGTCCTTGTGATGAACCATGTATCGATGCTCGATCCGGTCGTCGTCGCAATCGCGCTCTACCATCACGGCATCAGGACCCGCCCGATCTCGAAGAGCGAGTTCGACAAGAACAAGCTCGTATCCTGGGCATTCTCCCGCTATGGCTGCATCCCTGTCGTGCGTGGCACGGCTGACGTGAAGGCAATCCGCCGTGCGCAGCGAGCGCTCGAGGCAGGCGACTGGGTGCTCATCTTCCCCGAAGGCACCCGCATCAAGACCGACGACCAGCCCGTCTCGATTCATGGCGGCTTTGCCCTGATCGCCCAGATGGCGCGCACCTGCGTGCAGCCAATCGCGATTGTCGGTGCCCGCGACATCACGCCGAAGGGCAAGCATTTCCCGCGTCCGAAGCGTGTCTTCATGAAGGCGGGAGATCCGATCGAGTTCTCGTCCCTCGGCGTGAAGAAGCGCAAGGAGCAGATTGCCGCGATGGAGAAGGTCTCGATGGAGCGCGTCTATGCGCTCAGAGACGAGCTTCGCCAGGAGCATCCCGGAAAGAGGTAGGAGATGGCAAAGATCGAGATAGCGGCTGAGGCCGGCATGTGCTTCGGGGTCGCCCGCGCGCTCGACCTGGCCGAGAAGGCAGCCCACGAGGTAGAGGGCCCCGTGAAGACGCTGGGGCCTCTGATTCACAATCCGAAGGTCGTCTCCGAGCTCGAGGCGGAAGGTGTCGGTGTTGCCGAGAGCCCCCGCCAGGCCCAGGGATCGACCCTGATCATCCGTGCCCACGGCGTCGTGCCGGAGGCTGTCGAGGAAGCGAAGGCAGCTGGCGTGCATGTCGTGGATGCGACCTGCCCCTATGTGCAGAAGGTCCACCATCTAGCAGAGCAGCTCTCGCGCGACGGCTACACGGTGCTCGTCCTCGGCGAGCGGGGACATGCCGAGGTGGAAGGCACGCTCGGACATGCTCCTGGCGCACTTGTCGTCAACAGTGCTGCCGATGTCAGGCAGGCTTATGAGAGCATGAAGCTCTCCCGCCGTGTCGGCATCGTCGTCCAGACGACGCAGACAAAGGCCCGCCTCCAGGAGGTCGTCTCCGAGCTCGTGCCGCTTGTCGAGGAGCTCCGTGTCTACAACACGATCTGCGAGGCGACGGAGAGGCGCCAGAAGGCGGCGGCAGAGCTTGCTTCGCGCGCCGATGCGATGGTCGTGATCGGTGGCCGCAACTCGGCAAATACCACGCATCTTGCGGAGATTTGCTCAGATAGGTGTCCGAGAACGTATCATATCGAAGACGTATCTGAGCTCGAAGGCAGCTGGCTCGCCGGTGCTTCCACCATTGGCATCGCCGCTGGAGCTTCGACCCCTCAGAAGCAGATAGATGCCGTGCGCGCAAGGATAGAAGAGCTCGCCGGCAAGTGAGCTAGCGAGGCGCGCTGAGCGCGCTTAAGGAGTGAATATGGGAAAGCCGATCGTCGCTGTCGTAGGGCGCCCGAATGTGGGCAAGTCGACCCTCGTCAACCGCATCGCGATCAAGCGCGATGCAATCGTTCATGAGTCCCGCGGCGTCACGCGCGACCGTTCCTATCATGAGGCGGACTGGTCTGGCCGTGACTTCGTGCTCGTCGATACCGGCGGCATCGAATCCGTGAAGTCGAAGGACGTGTTCGCGCCAGGCATCCGCGAGCAGGCGCTCACGGCCTGCGAAGAGGCCGATGCCATTGTCTTCGTCGTCGACGCCACGACGGGCGTGACAGACGAGGATGAGGAAGTGGCGAAGATCCTGCGCAGGAGCGACAAGCCGGTCTTCCTGGTCTGCAACAAGTGCGACAACCCGGCAAACGAGCCGGACCTCTGGGAATTCTATTCCTTGGGCGTCGGAGAGCCGAGGCCTCTTTCTGCCTCGCACGGCATCGGTACAGGAGATCTCCTTGACGATATCATCGCCGTGTTCCCGGAAGATGACGGGACAGGGACTGAGGAGATCGACGACGGGACGCTTAAGATCGCCCTTATCGGCCGCCCGAATGTCGGCAAGTCCTCCATCACGAACGACCTCATCGGCAAGAAGCGCTCCATCGTCTCCGATGTGGCAGGAACCACCCGCGACGCAATCGATACGGTCATCGAGCGCGAGGGCAGGAAGTACCGTCTCATCGATACGGCCGGCATGCGCAAGCGCAACCTCGTGCATGAGGATGTCGAGTACTACTCCTATGTCCGTGGCCTTCAGGCTATCGACCGTGCCGATGTGGCCCTTCTCGTCGTCGACGCGACGGAAGGCGTGACGGAGCAGGACCAGAAGGTCGCCGAGATGGCAATCGATCGAGGCTGCGCCATCGCTGTCCTTCTCAACAAGTGGGACCTCATGAAGGACGACCATGCAAGGGACGAAGCGCTCCGCACCATCCAGCAGCGCCTTGCCTTCATGCCTTGGGCACCCTACCTCAGGGTCTCTGCCAAGACCGGCCGCTCGATCGACAAGATCTTGGCCCTTGCCGACAAGGTGCAGGAAGCCCGCACGATCCATATCCCGACCTCGAAGCTCAACAGCCTCATGGAGCGCCTGCGCGAGACCGGCTATACCGTCGTCCACAAGAACCAGCGCCTCAAGGTCAACTACGTCACCCAGACCGGCTACCAGCCGCCTGTCTTCACCCTGTTCTGCAACAGCACCGAGCTCGTGAACGACAACTACCGCCGCTTCATCGAGAACCGCCTGCGCGATGAGTTCGAGCTCGAAGGAACGCCGATTCGCCTGAACTTCAGAAGGAAGGAAGCGCAGAAATGATAGATGCCGGAGGATACTGTCTGCTCCTCGTTGCGGCCGTTGTCACCTACTTCGTCTGCGGCATCCCGTTCGGCCTCCTCATCGCTTCGAAGGAGGGCCATATCGACGTGAGGAAGGTCGGGTCGGGCAATATCGGCACGACGAATGTCGCACGTTCGGTCGGAGCCAAGGCAGGAGGGCTCACGCTCCTGCTCGATGCGCTCAAGGGATTCCTTTCGACCTTCATCTGGCAGAAGGTAATCTGCATGGCGGTCTTTGCAGGCAATGCCTCCATGGTGGCGCCGACAGGGGAGTTCGGATGGATGGCATCCATCATCTTCCTTGCTGCCATCTGCGGACATGTCTTTTCGCCCTATCTCCATTTCCATGGAGGCAAGGGCATCGCTGTCGGCTTCGGTGCAGCGCTTGGCTATATTCCGGCAGTCGCTTTGGGGCTCCTTGTCGTCTTCGTCGTCTTTGCGGTGCCTTCCCGCTATGTGTCGCTCGGCTCGTCCATGGCAGCCGTGTCGCTTCCGATCTGGGGAGCGGTCTTCGGCTATGCGCCAGCCACGATCTGCCCGCTTGTCATAATCACCGTCATCGTCGTCTGGGCACATCGCGCGAACATCAAGAAGCTCGTCCACGGCGAGGAGCGCAAGTTCTCGTTCCATCATGAGAGCAAGGACGCGAAATGAAGGTCGCGGTCATAGGCCTCGGCTCCTGGGGCACGGCAGCAGCAGGCCTTGTCTCGCTCCATGCTGATGAGGTCATGGGCTGGGCACACTCGGAGGCAGTCGCCTCTGGCATCGAGCATGAGCACAGGAACCCGCGCTATCTCACGGGCTATGTGCTGCCGGAGAATGTCCATGCGACGACCGATCTTTCTGCATGCGTGAAGGATGCAGATGCGGCTCTTGTCGTCGTGCCTTCATCGCATCTGGCGCATGTCTCATCCGAGCTTGCCCGCATCATCTCTTCAGAGCTTCCGCTCCTTGTCCTCACGAAGGGCATGGAGGAAGCGACAGGCAGGCTCATGACGGAAGTCGTGGGGGATGCCGTGGGGCATCCGGAGCGCATTGCCTGCCTCTCGGGCCCGAACCACGCCGAAGAGATCTGCCTCGGCAAGGTATCTGCTGCGGTCATCGCCTCTGCCAATCCTGATTGTGCCGCCTTCTTCCAAAGGCTCATGGTCTCGCCGAACTTCCGTGCCTATGTATCGGACGATCTTGTCGGCGTCGAAGTATGCGGTGCCGTCAAGAATGTGATCGCTATCGCCTGCGGCTGCGCGGTCGGGCTCGATGCCGGCGACAACACCCTTGCTGTCCTCATGACACGAGGGCTTGCAGAGATCAGCCGCATCGTGGCAGCGCTCGGCGGAAATCCGCTCACCTGCATGGGTCTTGCCGGCATGGGCGACCTTGTCGCGACCTGCACCTCCGAGCATTCGAGGAACCGGACCTTCGGCGAAGGGTTCGTAGCCGGCGAGAGCCTGGAAGCCTATGAGGCACGCACCCACATGGTCGTCGAGGGTGCCAGGGCTGCAAAGAGCGTCTGGAAGCTCTGTTGTGAAAAGGGTATCGAGGCACCCATAACAGGAGCCGTTCACGCTATCCTGTATGAAGGAACACCAGTAGATGCAGCCATTGCAACCCTTCTGGGGAGAAGTCCCCGTGTGGAGTTCTACGGGCTGTAGCGCAAGAGAATAGGGGCGGCATGCTCGACGAGATCGGAATCGCTCCGTCTATCCTTTCGGCAGATCTGATGGATCTGGGCCATGAGGTGAAGACGGTGGCTGGGGCGCGCTATATCCATTTCGATGTGATGGATGGCTCGTTCGTGCCTGAAATCTCCTATGGACATCCGGTTCTGAGAGCCCTCAAGAAGACGACGGATATCCCGGTAGATGTCCACCTCATGATCTCGAACCCCGATGAGGAGGTTGCCTCCTATCTCGAGGCAGGCGCCGACATGGTCTCATTCCATGTGGAGTGCGCAAAGCATGCGCAGCGCATTGTCGATGAGATTCACGCCGCTGGAAAGCGCGCAGGCATTGCCCTCAATCCGGGCACCTCTGCCTATTCACTCGATGCGCTTCTGCCGACGGTCGATATGGTGCTCGTGATGTCGGTGAACCCAGGATTTGGCGGGCAGAAGTTCATCCCTGAGACACCCGAGAAGATCCGCACCATCCTGCGTCTTGCCGAAGCCCATGGGGCACATCCTCTGATCGAGGTCGACGGCGGCATCTCGAAAGAGACCGCAGGGCTGGTCGCGTCTGCAGGCGCACGCCTGCTCGTGGCCGGGTCTGCCGTCTTCAAGGCAGAAGACCGCCACAAAGCAATGGCAGAGATTGCCCAGGCTGCGCAAGCCGGGCTTGGCAGGAAAGCGTAAAGCGGCGTATACCCATGGATTCATACGTATATCTGGACTATGCAGCCTCGGCGCCGATGGTGCCTGAGGCAAAGGCGGCAGAGGCTGCCTATGCTGAGGCACCTTATGCGGGTGCCAACCCCAACTCGCTCCATACGCTCGGACGCGAGGCGGCCATGGCTCTCGAAGGGGCCAGGCGCGAGATTGCAAAGGCGCTTGGCGGCGGCTTCCGCCCCGGCGAGATCGTCTTCACATCGGGCGGCACGGAATCGAACAACCTTGCCCTCTACGGTATCGCCGAGGGTGCCCGTGCACGCGACCGGAAGCGTACGCGTGTCGTCGTCTCTGCCATAGAGCATGACTCGGAGCTCGATGTCGTGCCTGCACTCAAGGACCGTGGATTTCAGGTCACGCTCGTGCGCCCGGGACGTGATGGCAGGATTGCACCGGAGGAGCTCGAGCGTACCGTAGGCCCTGACTGCGCCCTCGTCTCCATCATGTCGGCAAACAATGAGACCGGCGTCATCCAGCCTGTTGCAGAGCTTGCAGAGATCGCCCACAAGGCCGGTGCCCTCATGCATACGGACGCTGTGCAGGCATTCGGACGCATACCGCTCGCTATCGACACGTGCGATGCGGTGAGCATCGCCGCCCACAAGATCGGCGGCCCTGTCGGGATCGGCGCTCTGGCCCTTCGCATGAGATGCCCGTTCCGTCCCCAGAACTTCGGTGGCGGCCAGGAGGCGGGAAAGCGGCCAGGCACGCAGGATGTAAGGGGAGCGCTCGCCTTTGCAGCAGCGGCAAAGGCACAGACCGACCATCTGGCGGAGCGCAGGAGCGCCTGCGCTGCCAAGGCAAACAGGCTCTTCCAGAAGATCTGCGCTCCCGGAACTGGCATCCAGCCGACAACCACGGCTCAGATCGACGATACGAGGCTTCCGGGCATGGTGAGCATCTACGTGCCAGGGCTCGACTCCGAGACCCTGATCTTGAAGCTCGATCAGAAAGGCTTCGAGGTATCGGCAGGATCTGCCTGCTCCTCGGGATCTCTCGATCCTTCCCATGTGCTCTCTGCCATGGGCATAGCAAGAAACGATGCATTGGGTGCGCTCAGAATCTCGTTCGACGAGCGCGTATCCGATGAAGACCTTGACCGCTTTGCCGATGCCCTCATCGGCATTGTGGCTGCAAACAACTAGTGGATGAAGGAAAGGCGAGAATCCATGAATGAGGCACAAGCGCTGGTACGTCTGCAGGAGATCGATCTTTCGCTCATCAGGTACGACGGGGAGATCAGGAAGCTTCCGCAGCTCAAGAAGCTCGCAGCCATCAAGCAGGCCCAGAAGAAGCTTGCGCAGGACATGACAAAGATCGTGGGCCAGCGCAAGGATGCCGAGCTCGAGCTCAAGGACAACGAGGACATGACGGAGCGCCTGAAGCAGCATGAGGAGGAGGTCAAGGCCGAAGCGAACGAGGACGGCCATACGCCGCGCGAGCTTCAGGACTTCGAGAACCAGCTCACGATGCTTGCAAAGCGCCGCGAGAAGTATGAATTCACGCATGAAGGCCTGAAGCAGAATCTGCAGAAGATGCTCGATGCCGAGGCGCATGCCGGCGAGCTCAAGATTCGCCTCGACGAGGAGACCGAGAACCAGACCCGTGCCTATCAGGATGTGACGGCAGGCATCAGGGAGTCCGTGAAGGAGCTCACAGAGGAGCGCAGGCGCGTCCTTTCCCATATCTCGCCCGAGATGCAGAAGAAGTACAGCGAGACTTCGACGCGCTTTGGCGGCCTGGCCGTGGAGACGCTCCATGGGAACAAGCCATCGATCTGCCGTGTCGCGCTCCAGCCGTCCGATTTCGGCGACATCGCCCGCAAGGGCCAGATCTGCGAGTGCCCGTACTGCCACCGCATCCTGGTGACCGGCACCGAGGAGGAATAGATGGCAGAGGAGAAGGTGCCGCATGTCCTGCTGCATGTCACGGGCTGCATCGCTGCCTACAAGGCGGCAGAGGTCCTGAGGCTTCTCCAGAAGGCCGGCTGCGAAGTCCATGTGGCCATGACAGAAGGCGCTTCCCGCTTCGTCGGCAAGGCGACATTCGAAGGTCTCACGCGCTATCCCGTGCTCGAGGACCTCTTCGACTTTGCGCCTACGGCAATCCCTCACATCGACAGCGCCGAGTGGGCGGATCTCCAGCTTGTCTGCCCCTGCACCGCGAATGTGCTGGCAAAGATTGCCCATGGGATGGCAGACGATGCGGTGACCTCGAGCATCCTTGCTGCGACATCTCCTGTGCTCGTGGCACCGGCCATGAACGTGCATATGTGGCGCAATCCCGCGACGCAGGAGAATGTGGCGCTGGCACGGAAGCACGGCATCAAGGTCATGGCCCCCTCGTCGGGCCGTCTTGCCTGTGGCGACATCGGCGAAGGCAAGCTTCCTCCTGTCGAGGAGATCGCCGAGGCGGCGCTCATGGTCCTGAAGAGGACTGACGGGCTTTCCGGCAAGCGCATCCTCATCACGGCAGGGCCGACGCATGAGGCGATAGACCCGGTCCGCTATATCGCGAACGCCTCTTCGGGCAAGATGGGCTACGCGCTTGCTGCCGAGGCAGCCCGCCGCGGAGCCGAGGTCACGCTCGTTTCGGGACCGGTGAGCCTTCCTTGTCCTTATGGCGTGGAGCGTGTGAGCGTCACGAGCGCCGAGGAGATGCACGACGCAGCTCTTGCTGCGTGGAAGGATGCCGATATCGCTATCTGTGCCGCTGCCGTCTCTGACTATACGCCTGCAGCTCCGAGCAGCCACAAGCTCAAGAAGGGGCAGGAGCAGCTCGCTTCGATTGCCCTTGTGGAGACGAAGGATATCCTCAGGGATCTGGGCGCCACGAAGGGAGACCGGATCGTCTGCGGCTTTGCAGCGGAGACCGGCGATGCAGAGCGCTATGGGCGCGAGAAGCTCGAACGAAAGTGCGCCAGCATGATAGTTGCAAACGATGTCTCGCGTGCGGATTCTGCCTTCGGGTCGGATACGGACAAGGTCTCCTTCATCCTGCCTGGCAGGACGATCGAGCTCCCGGTTCTTCCGAAGACGGAGGTTGCCGCGAAGATCCTGGATCAGCTGCAGGAGCTTCTCTAGGAAAGAACGAGAGAGGGCCTCGCCAGAGGCCCTTTTCATGAAGAGGGATGGAACGTTTTGGCAATACTCATCGGTTGCGAGCACCTGTCCCAGGAATGGCCGGGCAAGCAGGTGCTCAAGGATGTGACAATCGGCATCAATGCCGGCGAGCGCATCGGCATTGTCGGCAGGAATGGCGACGGCAAGTCGACGCTCCTGGATCTCATCGCGGGCAGGATCGAGCCAGACGACGGCACGATCGTGCGCCGCGGCAACATCACGGTCGGCTATCTCGGACAGTCAGACGAGCTCGACGACGAAGATACGGTCGCTCACAGCGTCGTCGGCGATATGCCGGAATATGAGTGGGCATCGGATCCGAAGATCCGCTCCATCATCGATGAGCTCCTCGTCGGCGTCGACTGGGATGCAAGGATCGGCGACCTTTCCGGAGGACAGCGCAGGAGGTGCGACCTTGCCCGCCTGCTTGTCGGCGACTGGGATGTCATGCTCATGGACGAGCCGACGAACCATCTCGATATGCATGCCATCACCTGGCTGGCCGAGCATCTGAAGAGAAGGTGGCCCGAAGGCACAGGCGCCCTCCTCGTCGTGACGCACGACAGGTGGTTCCTCGATGAGGTCTGCGAGCACATGTGGGAAGTCCATGACGGCACGATCGATCCTTTCGAGGGCGGCTATTCTGCCTACATCCAGCAGCGTGTCGAGCGCGAGCGCATGGCGCAGGCATCGGAAGACAGAAGACAGAACATTCTGCGCAAGGAGCTCAACTGGCTTGCCCATGGAGCCAGGGCACGCTCGTCGAAGCCGAAGTTCCGCATCAAGGAAGCAGAGGCCCTGATCGCAAACGACCCCCCTCTGAGGAACACGGTCGAGCTCAAGAGGCTTGCCGTCTCGCGTCTTGGCAAGCTCGTCATCGAGATGAAGAATGTCACCGCCGGCTACGGCGACACGCCGGTGATCCAGGACTTCACCTGGCTCATCGGACCGGGCGACCGCTACGGCATCCTCGGCGAGAACGGCGCCGGCAAGTCGACGCTTCTCAAGGTCATGTGTGGGCGCATGAAGCCGAGCCGTGGCTATGTGAAGATCGGAAAGTCGGTCCGTTTCGGCATCCTCTCCCAGAACCTCGACGAGCTCCACAAGAAGGATGACTGGCGTGTCGAGGAGCTTCTTGCCACCTACAAGAAGTACTATGTCGTCGACGGCAAGCCGCAGAGTCCCGAGCAGCTGCTCGAACGCCTTGGCTTTGCCCGTCGCGAGTTCCCGACCTTCATCAAGGACCTCTCGGGCGGCCAGCTTCGCCGTCTCGCTATCATGTGCGTGCTGCTCGACGAGCCGAACGTGCTCGTGCTCGACGAGCCTGGCAACGACCTCGATACGGACATGCTTGCTGTCCTCGAAGACCTGCTCGATACGTGGCCAGGTACGCTCCTGCTCGTCTCCCATGACCGCTACCTCATGGAGCGTGTGACAGATGACCAGTTCGCCCTCATCGACGGCCATCTCCGGCATGTCCCGGGCGGTACCGATGAATGCCTTCGTCTTCTGAATGCAGCCACACAAAACAGGAATGCCCAGGCACCCTCTTCTGAAACTACAATGTCAGGTGGCAGCCAGGCACAGGAGAGCCCGTCTGAGCCTGCACTCTCGAATGCAGAGCGCCGCGAGCTCAGGAAGCGCTTCGACGCTGTGGCACGAAAGCTCGACAAGAGGCAGGCAGAGCCTGACCGCATCCGCAAGGAGATGGCAGAAGCCGACCCTACGGACTACGAGCACCTCATGGAGCTCCAGAACGAGCTTGCCGCTGCCGAGAAGGAAATATCGGATCTCGAAGACGAGTGGCTGGAGCTCTCCGACACGCTCGGCATCGAGTAGCTTACGGGAGTGTAGATGGAGCAGGAGCTCTGGAGGAAATACCGTCTGAGGACCATCGTCGGCATGCTCTTCAAGACGGTCGAGGTCGTCTTCGATGTCATGACGCCACTTATCGTGGCCGACATGATCGATGTGGGTGTCGCGACGCATGACGCAGGGTATGTCGTGCAGCGCGGCATCCTTCTTGTATGCATGGCATGCGCTGGATACTCATCGACGCTCGTGACGCAGCATGTCGCATCGAAGGTCTCGCAGGGCGTCGGCACGGACATGAGGAATGCGCTCTTCAGGAAGATCAACAGCTTCGGCGCTGCCGAGATCGACCGCATCGGCACCCCGTCTCTCGTGACGAGGATCACAAACGACGTGAACCAGATACAGCTGGCGGCCGCCATGGCAATACGGCAGCTCATCCGCTGGCCGATCCTGGCGGTCGGCTCGCTTGTCGCTGCCATCATGATCGACCGCACGCTCGGCCTCATCTTCCTCGCCGTGACGCCGCTCGTCGCCCTGGTCTTCTATCTTGTGATGAAGCGCTCGATTCCGTACTACACGCTCATGCAGAAGAAGCTCGACCATATCTCGCTCGTGACACGCGAGGCGCTCTCAGGTGTCCGTGTCATCCGCGCTTTCAGGCATGAGAAGGAAGAGGAGAAGCGCTTCCGCGAGGCTGCCGTCTCCCAGGCAGATACTGCCATCAAGGTCGGAAAGCTTGCCGCGCTCCTGAACCCTGGCGCCTATCTCCTCATGAACCTCGGCGTCGTCTGCGTGCTCTGGGCAGGCGGCTTCAAGGTGGAGGCAGGCGTCCTCCAGCAGGGCCAGATCGTTGCCTTCGTGAACTACATGACGCAGGTCCTGATTGCGATCGCCTATGTCGCGAATCTCGCCATCATCTTCAACCGAGCGGCTGCCTCGAGGAAAAGGATCGACGAGGTGCTTGCGACCGAGCCATCTGTCTGCGATGCGCAGGATGCGGAGGCTCCTGCAGCTGCCGCTGATGCTCCGGCGCTTGCGCTCGACCACGTCGGATTCTCCTATGGGCCTGGCAAGCCTGCACTCGCCGATGTGACGCTCACGCTTGGACAGGGCGAGACTTTGGGCATCATCGGCGGCACAGGTTCCGGCAAATCGACGCTTGCGAGCCTCATTCCGAGGCTCTATGACGCAACGGAAGGCACGGTCTCTGTCTTCGGGCAGGATGTGCGTGCATGGCCCCTGGACGAGCTCAGGCATGAAGTGGCAAGCGTTCCCCAGACCGCGCATCTCGTGACGGGCACGATCCGCTCGAACCTGACCTGGAGGGTGCCTGATGCGACAGATGAGAAGCTCTGGGCGGCGCTTCGGGCAGCGCAGGCAGCAGACTTCGTCCGTGCGAAGGAGGCTGGTCTCGACTCTGTCGTGGAGGCAGACGGCAGGAACTTCTCCGGTGGCCAGAAGCAGCGCCTGACGATTGCCCGCGCCCTTGTCGGCGAACCATCTCTCATCGTGCTCGATGATTCGGCATCTGCCCTCGACTTTGCGACCGATGCACGTCTGCGCGAGGCGCTGAGGTCTCTTCCTCAGCATCCGGCCTGCGTGATCATCTCCCAGCGCATCTCGGCCGTCATGGGTGCAGACCAGATATTGGTCCTTCATCATGGCAAGGTCGAAGGCCTGGGCACCCATGAGGAGCTCCTCGGCACCTGCGGCATCTACCGCGAGATCTGCTCGTCGCAGCTTGCCGGAAAGGAGGCTCGCCATGCCTAATGCCTACCAGGGAGGCGCCTCTGCCAAGGCCATGCTTTCTGCCGCAGCAGGCGCTCAGGGAGAAAGCCACGACCCGCGCTTCGATGCACCGGACATGCCGGTAAAGACGGTCCTTGCCCGCCTCGCACACTATGTGAAGCCGTATGGCCTGCTCGCGCTCGGTGCATTCGTCTGCTCGGTCGTCTCTGTCGTGGCCCAGCTTATCGTCCCCATCCTGATCGGACAGGCCATCGATACGATGGTATCGGCTGGGACGGTCGATTTTGCAGCGCTTCAGCCTATCCTCATCCGCCTGGCCTGCACAATCGCTGTCGCGGCAGCTGCAAACTGGGCAGGTGGCTATGGCACGAACCGGCTTGCCTACCAGACGGTCAGAGACCTGCGCATCGATGCCTATGACAAGTTCGACCGCGTGCCGCTCTCCTTCCTCGATACCCATGCTCATGGCGACCTGCTCTCCCGTGTCATCAACGATATCGATGCGGTGGGAGACGGCCTTGTGCAGGGCTTCACGCAGCTCTTCAATGGCATCGTGATGATTGCCGGAACGCTCATCTTCATGTTCTCGCTCTCGGTGCCGGTGGCCTGCATCGTCGTCGTGCTGACGCCGCTCTCCATCCTCGTCGCATGGCTCATTGCCCGCGGCTCTGCGAAGAGCTTCGCTGCGCAGCAGGCGCTCCAGGGCTCGCTTACCGGCTATGCAGAAGAGATGATCTCGAACCAGAAGCTTGTGAGCGCCTTTGCCTACCAGAAGAGAAGCATTGCTGCATTCGAGGCCATCAACGGGAAGCTCTATACGGCCGGCCGCAAGGCTCAGTTCATAAGCTCCCTCTCGAACCCTTCGACCCGTCTGGTCAACAACATCATCTACGCTGCGGTTGCCGCTGTCGGCATCTCTGCTGTCATCACCGGATGGCCATCGCCCCTCACGGTCGGCCAGGTGCAGAGCTTCCTCACCTATGCGAACCAGTACATGAAGCCCTTCAACGAGATCTCTGCCATCGTGACGCAGGTCCAGACAGCCTTCGCCTCGGCCAGGCGCGTGTTCGCATTGCTTGATGCCGAGGAAGAGAAGCCCGATGCAGACGATGCGATTGTCCTCGAGGATCCGAAGGGGGAGCTTGCCTTCAAGGATGTGAGCTTCTCCTACAGGAAGGATGCAAAGCTTCTCCAGGACATCGCGTTCTCGGCCAAGCCGGGCACGCGCCTTGCGCTTGTCGGGCCTACAGGCTGCGGCAAGACGACCCTCATCAATCTCCTTCTGCGCTTCTACGACGTAGATGCAGGCACGATCGAGGTCGACGGTCATGACACGCAGACGCTCACGCGTGCATCGCTTCGCTCTGCCTTCGGCATGGTCCTTCAGGATACGTGGCTCTTCGAAGGCACGGTGCGCGACAACATTGCCTATGGCAGGCCCGACGCGACCATCGAAGAGGTCGAGGCAGCAGCACGTCAGGCACATGCCGACGGCTTCATCCAGCAGCTGCCTCAGGGCTATGACACGGTGATCGGCGAGGATGGCGGGACGATCTCGCAGGGACAGCGCCAGCTTCTCTGCATTGCCCGCGTCATGCTCCAAGATCCTCCGATACTTCTCCTCGACGAGGCAACGAGCTCCATCGATACGCGTACCGAGCTCCAGGTGCAGGATGCCTTCGACCGCATGATGGAAGGCAGGACCTCGCTTGTCGTGGCGCACCGCCTCTCGACGGTCAGGAATGCCGACTGCATCCTCGTGATCGACGGCGGCCACATCATCGAGCGCGGCACGCACGACGAGCTGCTTGCCAAGAGCGGCTTCTATGCGAACCTCTACAGAAGCCAATGGGCTGCATTGCCGAAAAGTGGCAGTGCCGCGGATTGACATTGCATAGACTCACTCTCGGGGAAGGAAGTACGGCTTTCTTCCAACGAGAGGGGGTTATGCTTTCATGAATGACGCATATGATGTCTGCATCATCGGCGCAGGCGTTGTGGGCACGGCCATTGCGCGCAATCTTTCAGAGCGCCAGTGCAGCATCCTCGTCCTCGAGCGCGGAGACGATGTCTGCTCCGGCACCTCGAAGGCGAATTCCGCTATCGTCCATGCAGGGTATGACGCAGAGCCGGGCACGCTCATGGCAAAGTACAATGTGGCCGGAAACGAGATGATGGGCAAGGTCTGCGAAGACCTCGATGTGCCATTTGAGCGCATCGGTTCTCTTGTCGTCTGCACGGACGTGGAGGATATGCCGAAGCTCGAAGCATTGAAGGAGCGCGGCGAGAAGAACGGCGTCAAGGGCCTTGAGGTCATAGCTCGCGACCGCCTCGTCGAGATGGAGCCGAACATCTCAGATGAGGCTGTGGGCGCGCTCTGGGCGCCGACCGCAGGGATCGTCGACCCGTTCCTTCTGACGATTGCGCAGGCCGAGATTGCAGAGACGAACGGTGCCACCATCCTTACATCTTGCGAGGCCAAGACGCTCTCGAAAGAGGCAGATGGCCTCTGGAAGATCGAGACCGAAAAGGGCACATTCCGCGCCCGCTGTGTCGTGAATGTCGCTGGCACCCATGCCGCAGAGATACACAACCAGGTCTCTGCCGACAAGATGGAGATCGTGCCGCGGCGCGGTGAATATCTCCTGCTCGACAAGCGGGCGGGAGGGCATGTGCATCACACAATCTTCTGCCTGCCATCGAAGATGGGCAAGGGCATCCTTGTGACGCCTACCTGCCACGGGAACCTGATTCTGGGTCCCACGGCGACCGATCAGGAAGACGAGGACGATACCGCGACGACCGCAGAGGGGCTCGACGCCGTCAGAAAGGGCGCTGCCAAGACCGTGAAGGATCTGCCGCTCCGCGAGGTCATCACCTCCTTCGCAGGCCTTCGCGCCCATAGGCCTGAGCATGAGTTCCTCGTCGGCGAGGCGAAGGATGCGCCGGGCTTCGTCGACTGCTCCGGCATCGAATCACCGGGCCTTACCTCGGCGCCTGCCTTGGGCGAAGCTGTTGCTGGCATCGTCTCTGACATCCTGAAGCTCGAGCGGAAGCCAGAAGGCAGCTACGCCACGAAGCGCCAGGGCATCGTGCATGCAGCAGCACTTCCTATCGAGGAGCGCCGTGCCCTCATAGAGAAGGATCCCGCCTATGGCAGGATCGTCTGCCGCTGCGAGGAAGTGAGCGAGGGCGAGATCGTCGATGCGATCAGACGCCCCTGCGGAGCCCGGTCCCTTGACGGCATCAAGCGCCGTGTGCGCTGCGGCATGGGACGCTGCCAGGGAGGCTTCTGCACTCCCAAAGTCATGGATATCCTGGCCCGCGAGGTGCCAGAGCTCACGCTCGAGAGCATCACGAAGAAGGGCAAAGGCTCGGAGTTCGTGGTTGGCCACGACAAGGACTGCTATGGGGAAGGAGGCGAGCGCTGATGAAGCGTTCCTGTGTTGTTGTCGGCGGCGGTCCTGCTGGCCTTGCTGCTGCCATCTCTGCCTATGACGCGGGACTCAAAGATATCATCGTCCTCGAGCGCGAAGACAGGCTCGGCGGCATCCTCAACCAGTGCATCCATAACGGGTTCGGTCTCCATACGTTCGATGAGGAGCTCACGGGCCCCGAGTATGCGCAGCGCTATATCGATGAGGCAAAGAAGCGCGGCATCGAGTGCCTGCTCGAATGCACGGTCATCGATATCAGCCATGAGCGCGTCGTCACGGCCGTGAGCCCCGAGCTCGGCCTCATCCAGATCGAAGCAGGCTCTGTGATACTTGCCATGGGCTGCCGAGAGAGGCCACGTGGCGCCCTCAATATCCCGGGCACCCGTCCTGCCGGCATCTATACGGCAGGATGCGCGCAGCATCTCGTGAACATCGAAGGCGTCCTTCCGGGACACGAGGTCGTGATCTTGGGCTCGGGCGATATCGGCCTCATCATGGCCCGCAGGCTCACGCTCGAAGGAGCACATGTCCAGGTCGTCGCTGAGCTCATGCCATACTCGGGCGGCCTCAAGAGGAATATCGTGCAGTGCCTCGATGACTTCGGCATCCCGCTCAAACTTAGCCATACCGTCGTGAAGATCGAAGGCGACAAGCGTGTCGAGGGCGTCTGGATCGCTGAAGTCGACGAGCATCTGAAGCCGATTCCGGGGACCGAAGAGCACTACACGTGCGATACGCTCCTTCTCTCCTGCGGCCTCATTCCGGAAAACGAGCTCTCGCAGAAGGCAGGCGTCGCACTCTCTCCGGTTACGAAGGGCCCGGTCGTGAACGAGCAGCTCGAGACCGATGTGCCGGGCGTCTTTGCCTGCGGCAATGTCCTGCATGTGCACGATCTCGTGGACTACGTCTCGGAGGAGGCCTCTGCTGCAGGAAGACACGCTGCTGCCTATGTGAAGGCCGGAGAGCCTGCAGAAGAGCATGCGGGCATACCGCTCGTGCCGGAAGGCGGCGTGCGCTATACGGTTCCCGCCACGATAGACCCTGCTTCCATGGACGAGAAGCTCACCGTGCGCTTCCGTGTCGGAGCGGTCAGGCGCAACGTCTTCGAGTCGGTCTATGTTGATGGCGCGCGCATCGCGCACAAGAAGCGCCCGATTGTGGCGCCAGGCGAGATGGAGCAGGTCATCCTCAAGAAGGCTGACCTGGAAAAGCATCCAGATGCCGAGAGCATCCGTGTCGTCCTCGAGGAGGCATGATCATGGAAGAGAAGACGCTTACCTGCATCAACTGCCCCCTCGGCTGCCAGGTGACGGTCACGTTCGACGGAGACAGCATCGTCTCTGTCACGGGCAACACCTGCAAGCGTGGCGACATCTATGCGAGGCAGGAGCTCACGAATCCGGTACGCATCGTCACGACGTCCGTTCCGGTAGAAGGCTCTGCCACCTCGAAGATGGTATCGGTCAAGACCGCGGAGCCCGTGCCGAAGGGCAAGATCTTCGATGTGATGGCGGCCCTTGCGAAGACGTCCGTGAAGGCGCCAGTGCATATCGGCGACACCGTGCTTGCAGATGTCGCAGGAACCGGGATCGATATCGTCGCGACGAGGAATGCCTGAGGGCCAAGAGACGAAAGGAGGGCCGGATCGCTCCGGCCCTCCTTTGTAGACGGCTATTCTGCGACAGGGCCTGTGCCACCTCTGCCCTGGCTCTTGATCTTCGGAATGACTCTCTTCACGAACCAGGCAAGCGCCGCTACGGCGATAGCGGCAAGAACGATATAGGTGACATGGTCGATGACGGAAGCGGCGCCTGATGCGGCATTCTGCCAGGCATCTCCTGCAAGATAGCCGAGCGCGCAGAGGATCGCATTCCAGATGAGCGACCCTGCGAAGGTCATGGCACTGAACTTCAGGATTCCCATGTGCGACATGCCGGCAGGGATCGAGATGAGGCTCCTCACGACAGGGACACAGCGGCAGATGAAGACGGTCTTGGCGCCCTTCGTCTCGAACCAGCCGAAGGCAGCCTGCACATCGCCCTTCTCGAAGCCGAGAAGGCGCGCGGGACGCGAAGAGAGGATCTTCTCCATGCGGCGCTCATCGAGCACGGTGCCGACAGCATAGAGCACATAGGCACCGGCAAGAGAGCCCGCGGTTGCTGCGAGGATGGCGAGCGGAAGCCAGAGCGCGCCAGTATTCGAGAAGAAGCCGGCAAGAGGGAGGATGAGCTCGCTCGGAATCGGCGGAAAGACGTTCTCGAGGAAGATGAGGGCACTGACGGCAAGATAGCCGAACTGCTGCATGAAGGCGAAGATTGCGTCCTGCATGGGAAAGCTCCTTAGGTTGCGCCATGTAGTGCCCTCATGGTACGGAGCAAAGCTCAAGGCTCTCCCAACGCAGGATAAACAGTTCATAAACTCGAAGTCAGCGACGGATGATGTAGCCCGCGCCGCGCACGGTCTGGATGATCTTCGGGTTCGAGGGATCGGGTTCGATCTTCTCGCGCAGCCGCTGGATATGGACCGTCACGGTCGCACCATCCCCCAGGGCTTCCTCGCCCCAGACACGCTCGTAGAGGGCATCGCGGGAGAAGACTGTGCCTTGGTGCTTCATAAGGAAGAGGAGAAGCTCGTATTCCCGGTTCGTGAGCTCGACATCTTTCCCTCGTGCCTTCACCTCGTGGCTGGCAGGATCGATCGTGACTTCATCCGCCTCGATCAAAGAGGAAGGCTCAGCTGCCTCTGTATCGGCATTTCTGCGCGCTGCCGTGGCGAGGAGCGCCTTCACGTGGGCCACAAGGACGGAAGGGGAGAACGGCTTCACGACGTAGCCATCGGCCCCGAGACCGAGGCCTCTGATCTGGTCGATATCCTCCGTGCGTGCTGTCACGAGAAGCATAGGCAAGGCCGACTTCTCGCGGACCTTCCGGCAGACATCGAACCCGTTCATGCCGGGAAGCATCACATCGAGAATCATGGCATCGAAGGAGCCTGAGAGCGCCTTGGAGAGGCCTGTGGGGCCATCCGAGGCAATCTCTGCCTCGAGGCCATTTGCCTCAAGATAGTCGCGCTCAAGCTCGGCGATGTCTTCGTCGTCTTCGACGATGAGTATACGGGACATATCGGCTCCTAGAATTTCGGGAAGGTGAGACGTATCGTGAGGCCACCACCAGGTGTCTTGGCAGCTTCTGCCTTGCCGTTCATGCGCTGCATGGCACGAGCAACGACCGCAAGGCCCAGACCGGAGCCGGATTCCGGATGCTGGCGTGCCGGATCGGTGCGATAGAAGACATCAAAGAGATCGGACAGCGTCTCTGGTGCAACTCCAGGGCCGTTGTCGGCAAGCTCGAGCACTGCGCCATCTGCCGTGGTGGTTGCAGAGATGTGGAGCGTTGCGCCGGGCGCGTATTTCTGTGCATTCCCGGCAACATTCGATATGCAGCGGGAGAGGAGCTCGCGGTCGAAGTGGCAAAGGACTGGCGTTTCCAGGTCCTCCTCGATCGTGATGCTCTCGGCAGTGTCGCCTTCGCGGATGTCCTTCAAGATAGAAGAAGCGGCGCTCGAGAGGTTGCCCTCCTCGATGGATGCCGGGTAGTCATCGAGGTCGAGCTTCGAGAACAGGAAGAGCTCGGAGACGAGGTGCGAGAGCTCCTGTGCCTTGCGGTCTATCGTCTCGAGGTAGCGGCGCTCGCGCTCCGGCGTCTTGGCAATGCCGTCGAGCAGGCCCTCCACATAGCCCTGGATCGATGTCAGAGGAGATCTGAGATCGTGGCTGATGCCGGCAATGAGCTCTTGGCGGGAGCGCGCATTGGCTTCCGAGCGCTCATCTGCCTTCATGAGAGCATCTGCCATCGTGTTGAAGTCATGGCAGATGGGAGAGAACTCGTCTTCGTACCCTTCTGGCAGGCGGAAGGAAAGATCTCCCTGAGCGATACGCGAGACGCCCTCCTGGAGCTCGTCGAGGCTCGCCACGATGCGGTCAAGGACGAGGTGCTTCGAGACACGGTCAAGAAGAAGGATGGTGACGGCAGCTGCTGCGACGACGATCGAGAAGGAGATTGCAAAGGCGCGCTTGAGCACATGGCCACGGACTTCCGCGTAGTGCCCGAAGAGTGCGACGTCGTAGCTTCCTTCCTGGTGGAGATAGAGACTCGTGCCAGCTGAAGAGACGAGGACACCATCTGTGTCGTCGAGCGAGCGCGCAGAGGCGAGGAGTTCCGATTCCAGTGATGGCGTGCCCGAAGAATAGAGGACCGAGCCATCCTCCCCATAGACCTGGAGGATGGCTCCTGAACCTGCAACAGACTGTGCTATCTCATCGAGTGCAGCCTGCTCCACGCCTGACTCGAGCACGGCACCGGAAGCCTCCGATACCATGCGGCCGAGCGCGACCATGTCCTCGGCATCTGATATCTCGAGATCGAGGCCGCCCCTGAGCTGGAAGAGAAAGACTGCTGCACACGCCAGCGCAACGACGATGCAGACCGCGAGCGGCACGATGAGCGACAAGATGTTGGAGAGGCGGAGACGCTGCTTTATGGTAGTCGGTTTCTGCATAGGGTGCCTTTCACAGACTGCTGCTTGCGTGGCGGCGAACCGTAAATCCTCTGGTGCGAAAGCGGCTTGAAATGCTTGCTGCCATCCGGATTGCCCAGGCACAGATGGAGCCGAGCGGCACAGCAGCAAGGACATCTGTTACATAGTGTACGCCGAGGACGACGCGCGAAAGCGAAACAAGGATGGTCGGCAGAGAGCAGAGGGAGATCTTAGCTGCAGGATGACCGGGGCTCCTCCCGAGCCAGATGAATGCCATGAGCGCTGCAGCGCAGACCGCGGGCGTTGTGTGGTCCGAGGGCAAGCTCCAGTCGCCTGCGGCAGGCAGAGCCATCTCGGGACGGGGACGGATGAGGATTGCCTTGAGGATATGGTCCGAGGCAATCGCAAGTGCGCAGAGAAGCCCTGCTGCGTCATGATGGGACCCGGTGTCGTGCCAGGCCGATACCAGGGCCTGCGCCTCATCGATGAGGCGCCGACTGCGATGAAGCTTGCGGGCATCCCCTTCGACGAGGATATGCTCGACGGCAGGAGCTTCTTCTGAGAAGGCGGATTCATATGAATTCAGCAGGAAGCCGCATGCTATGTGCGGCTTCCTGCTCTTCTGAATGGAGGCGCCCTGCCCTCTGTGCCAGCCTGGCGGCATGGCTAGATATGGCCAACTGCGCCCGCTATCATGAAGCTTGTCAGCGTGCATTCAGGATGGGAGACGCAGCATGGCAGCTAGCCATATGAGGCAGACAGGTCCGGATGAGAAGCCGTATGAGCCCCGGCATTCGCGTGCAGAGGAGGCCAGGGGCTATGCAGAGCGCAGGGTCAAGCAGGAAAGCAGAAGACGCAGGCATATAGCTGCCTTCATCATTGCTGCCGTCGCGGTAGCGCTCTGTGTCGTGGCTGCCGGCCATGGGCTGATGAAGAACGAAGGCAAGCAGCCGGAAGAGCAGAACACCACAGCTGCCGAAGAGCAGACGACGGATGAGACCGAAGATACCTCTGAAGATTCGACAGGTCTTCCCAATGACGGCCGTATCGTCATGACCCTTGCCGGCTCTGCCGATACCTATGTGAAGCGCGGCGAGAGCTACATCGAGGGCGGCTGCTATGCGCATGATGCGACAGATGGGCAGATCACTGACAAGGTGACGGCATCAGGGACTGTGGATGCCCAGACGGCGGGGGACTATACCATCACCTACACCGTCTCCGACTCGGCAGGATATGTCGCGACAGCGACCCGCACGGTCCATGTGGTGGATGAAGTCGATGGGGGATGGGATGCAGATGGCATAGCGGTCTTCATGTACCACGATGTCTACGATCCGGCGAACCCTCCTGAAGGCGCCACGACGAACCAGAACATGATCTCCACGACAAGCCTCGACGAGCAGCTCCAGTGGCTGAATGACCACAGCTATTACTATCCTTCCTGGGCAGAGCTTGCGGCCTACATCGAGGGGAAGCACTCCCTGCCTGACAGGTCCTGCGCGCTCACATTTGATGACGGAACTCAGGGATTCCTGAACCTCGCGATACCCGAGCTCGAGAAGCACAAGATTCCGGCTACATCCTTCCTCATCTGCTCAGATGCAGATATACAGGACAAGCTGTCGCAGCATGCAAGTCCCTATGTCGTGTTCCAGTCGCACTCATATGACATGCACCGCGCAGGCTACACGCAGAAGGGTCATGGCGGGAGGATCTTCGATATGAGCGAAGAAGATATCGTGGCCGACCTCGACAGATCTGCCCAGATTCTGAAGACAAAGGATGCCTTTGCTTATCCCTTCGGAGATGTATCCGACATCGCTCCTGAGGCAGTGAGGGATGCCGGCTTCCAGCTTGCCTTCACGACACAGTATGGGCTCGTACAGCCAGGAGACGATCCCATGCAGCTCAAGCGCATGCGCATCTTCGGAACCTACGGGCTCGACAGCTTCACAGGAGTCATATAGAAAGGAATCAAAAAAGTCCTTTGCGCTTTCCAGATTTCATGCTACTATAGCAGAGCTGTGCGAGTGAGTGGCACAACGCATAAACGGGTGGTGGCGCAGTTTGGTAGCGCACTTGACTGGGGGTCAAGGGGTCGCTGGTTCGAATCCAGTCCACCCGACCACGAAACCGCAGGTCAGAGGCTTAAGCCTCTGACCTTTTTCTTTAGGTGTCCTATTTTGTGTCCTATTTGTGTCCTGTAAAACGTGCAACTGACTTCTTCTGATGTCCCGAAATGTCCTATTTTGCAATAGGGGGAAACTCCTCGGCGAACGGTTGCGCTGCGCGTCTTCGTGCAGTATCGCCGCATCAGTACTGCGTCAGTTTGCGCGCCTCCTTGGGGCTCCCAAGCCGGCTTGCGCGCATGAGGTCAGGCCGCCGTTCGACCTCTCGCCTTCGCATAGTGGCTCGCCTGTCGACAAGTGCCCGAGACTCTGCACGCAGCATACGAACCATCGGCCTGCCTTGTGTATCCTCGGCTTGGGCGCTTGTGAAGGAACCGTGGCGTCCTGGGGGAATTCCCGGCCATTGCGGACGACGCGGACAGTGGGGAACAGGCCGGCAGACGCGGCCAGAGGCACCGACACCAGCGGATAGCATGCGAATCGTCAGGTAACCCAAGGGCGTCACGCTCCATCCGAGGATGGGAGGTGACACCAGATGAGGGAAGGCGACACGCATGCAGGAAGAGCAGACACCAGACCTCTCCCGGATGAACCGGCCGCTCAGCACGCAGGAGGTCTCGCGGTACCTCGGGCTCTGCGAGCGCCAGGTCCTGCGCATGGTCCATAACGGGCAGATCCCAGCAAAGAAGTTCGGCCACAACTGGTACTACTCGCCAAGGAAGATCGCCCAGCTGGTCGGGATGCTGGACCAATGACGCCGCCCATGGGAGTGGCGTCATGCGTTTTCCGCGAAGGCTGCCGTTGCAGAAGCTTGCAGAAGGCTGTCCCGTGGCCTGCCGACGGGGGATGCTCCATCCCGCCGTATCCTCGCTGCCGAGGGGCAAGGGGGTCCAGATGAGTCGTCGGGAAATCGGAAGCAGCTTGGACATGATATCGGCGGACGAGGCCGCGAGGATCCTCAGGGTCTCCCCGAGGACGGTCAGGCGGCTCTGCATGGACCGGAAGATCCCTGCCGTCAAGGTGGGCAGCCAGTGGCGCATCGACAGGACGGAGCTCATGAGGACGCTCGCCAGGGACAGCAGGATGTCCTGCTGGCTCGGAATGGATGGCAAATAGGCTCGGATCCCGTCTGCGGTCGGTCTCGCGCGGCGTCTCGAATGGAGCTGATCAGAGATGAGACAGACCACAAACGCAGAGAGAATCAACGGCAGCCGCAGCACCATCCTCATCAAGGAGTACTACTCCGTCGAGGAGGTCTCCCGCCTCCTGCACATCAGCGAGAGGACGGTGAGGGAGCTCGCGCACCGCGAGGAGGACCCGCTCCCGTTCCGGCTCCTCTTCGGGCAGCAGAGGAACTCCTTCATACACCGCGAGGACCTCATGGACTGGCTCGAGTCGAACTCGCAGCTCGTCCGCGACGCCGCGAAGAAGCAGATGGGCCGGGCGTGATGCAAAGTCACTCGGCCGGCGAGTTCGCCACGGTGTACCGCTTCATGACAGAGGGGCTGGGGCTCCGGGGGTCCGACCTCCTCGTCTACGCGAGGGTATTCAGCTTCTGCCAGGAGGAGAGCGGCACCTACTTCGAGTCGGCCGAGAGCTGCGCCGCGTTCCTGAACATGTCGGAGAGACAGGTCAGAAGGTCCCTCGGGAACCTCGTCTCGAGGGACCTCATAGCAGAGACCGCCGACGACGAGACGTGCCCGAGGGGCAGAACCTTCGTCCTCCGCAGGGAGGCCGTCAGCGCGGCGATAACGCACGTGGAGGGCGGCGAGACCACGGACAAATTGTCCGCGGGAAAGGCGGGAGGCGGACATATTGTCCGCGGCTCCGGACATCCTGGCCACGGCCGCGGACAGATTGTCCGCCCCTATATAGATAGAAGAGAAGAGTAGAACGAATCTCATACGAGAGACCGGAGAGGAGACGGGCGTCGTGGACTCGGTTGGCAGGATCGGCGCGGACGCGGAATGCGACGGGCGGCAGCCGTGTCGCCAGGCGCTCGTGACGCCAGAGGAGGCGCTCGCGCAGGGATTGGTCCGCGAGGTCCCGCCTCCCGCAAGGTGCGCGCACTGCGGGAGGCCGCTCAGGCCGCTCGGAGTCCCCGTCTTCGGGAGCGTCGCCTGGGTGTCGCACGAGCCATGCGAATGCGACGGGGCAGAGCGCGAGAGGAGGGAGGAGGAGAGGAGGGCCCTGGACGAGATGGCCGCGGAGAGGGAGCGCAGGCTCGAGAGGTCGGGCATCCCGCTCAGGTTCCGAAAGGCGACCCCAACAGAGGCCCGGTGCGCCGCCTATGCGGACGCCCTTCCCGGGTCGGGGCCCAACGGGCTCTTCATCCACGGCCCGGTCGGCACGGGGAAGACCCACAACGCCGCGGCGGTCGCCATAGCGGCCTCGGACCGGGGGCTGAGGACCGTCTTCACCTCGGCGATCGCCATATTCTCGAGCATCAGGGAGACCTTCGACGGGGGAGGCTCGAGCAGGAGGGCCCTCGAGAGGTACTCGTCGTGCGAGATGCTCGTCCTGGACGACCTGGGCAAGGAGTCCAGCTCGAGGTGGTCCCTCACGACGCTGTTCACCATCGTCAACGCCAGGTACGAGGGCATGAGGCCGACGGTCGTCACGTCGCAGTACACGCTGTCGCAGCTGAGGTCGAGGCTCGCATCGACCGGCGAGGCGGAGACGGCGGCCGCCATAGCCTCGCGAATCGCCGCGACGTGCGCCGACGTGGAGCTCACGGGACCCGACCTGAGGAGGGGCGCCTGGGGGCAGCGAGACGCGCGACCCGCACGGGGCACTGACCCCGGCAGGGGGCGATCGAGGCTTGATGGCTTCAGGTAGCGGCGGGCCCGCAGCGCCCTTCGCCCCGGTCCGCCAAGCCCGATTGCCTGGGAGCCAGTCGTGCGCCTCACGGCGAGTCGCGCTTGAAGGCCTCGGGGCTGCGGGATGCTGCTAGGAGGCACGCGCGGAGCTCGCAAGGAGAGACGAACTCACCGAAGCGCATGCGCCGGGCGGCCGCAAGCTCCGCCATTGCAAAAATGGCCCGATGGCCCGCCCCCACGGGCGGGAGGTCCCGTCGAGCCAGGCGATCCATGCCACAGTTCTTGAACGATGGGGCATTTCGCCCAGCCGCCCAACCACGGGGTGACGTAACCCCGCTGACCGGCAAGGGCGCGGGCATAACGCCCGCCCGTCATGACGCTAGGCCTACTTACTCGCCGCCGCGCGGAATAAGGCACGATTGCCGCTAAGAGATGCGCTTCGCGTCGAAGCTCCAGAGCAGATCGAGGTACCACGCCGCGCGCTCCTCGTCCGAGACGCCGGGGTCGTCGGGGGCGAGCCCGGCGTCGATGCCGCCAATCATCTCGCGCCAGGTGCGCACCCTGCCGTCATCGCACAGGAACTCGCTGCTCGGCGTCACGGTCCTGAAGTCCTCGAGCTCTTCCGCCGCGATGCGGGAATCGGGGTCGAGATTCGGCATGCCTTGGCCTCCTCCTCAGCCTGAATGGAAACTTCCCGTCGGTCCGACCGAGGTCGAGACCAACCACGGGCAACATTCTACCTCCCTTCCATCAGCGCTTCTTCAGTGCATCCGCAAAGTGGAGACCTCTCTAGGGTGGTAGGCGTCAAATGCGCAACGGCAAAGGTCCGCCCATCGTTAAATTGGAGCGCGTACGACGTCAGGCGCCCCGTCGTTCAACTCCGCCTTGCCAGTGCGCTGGAACTTGGCGGGCGGCACGTCGCGTCGCCCCTCGCGGGCTCCCAGGGCCTTCGGGCTCACGGAAGCCACGCCGACCGGCCGCTCATCGCACGAGCGGATGGCTCACAAGATGCGGGCTATGATGCGGGAGTCGCTCATCCGTCTACCTGCCTCTTGAAATTCTGTCGAGGAACTCGACGACGAACGGGTCGTTGATGTCGAGGTCATTGAAGTCAAAGTCGTCGCCATACCTCTTCTCCATTTCCTCGCTCAGTTCCTCTTCGCTCATCGCTCTGGGGTCTCGCTCTCCCGGCATGCTTCCGCTACGCATTCTCTACCGCCTTGTTCTTGAACTCGGTCAGACTCCTGTCGTCAACCCACATTACCCACAGCCGGCCGCTTCCGCCAGTGCGCTTTCTGAGAGTCCCGCCGATCTCTCTAAGGCCCCGGTGTGGGTCCTCGCGGAGCCGGGCGACGCGGCCCCGAGCCAGTCAAGCGCACATGCTCCCTCAAGCCAGCCCAAGGCCCCGCTAGGCTCGGCCACCACGGACAACTCGGCCCACAGGGACAGCCGCCTCGCATTCAATCGTAGGCGGCGGGCCGCAACCGGCACCCAGCACACGACGAGAGAGACAGGCCGCGCAAGCCGGCCCGTCCACGAGCCGCCCGCCATGGAGGTCACATGGCAGACGACTTCGGCGACGACGCCGGCCAGCAGATATTCGACTGGGCGCTGCGACTCGGCCTGGAGGGGTACCGCCGCGGCGGAGGCCCCGCGGGGCAGCGCGCCGTCGAGGAGGCGATAGGGCGCCTCGAGGCCGCGCTGGAGAGCGCCAGGGACGCCATAGGCGCACAGCCCGAGCAATCCGGCGGAGCCCCGAAGGAGGCTCGGGCCGACGCGAGGTTCGCACGGCTCGACATGTCGGAGTTCGCCGAGCTCGAGGACGGGCAGAGGGTAATCTCCGCGGTGGACGCGAAGCTCGCCGCAAACGATATCTGGCACGGGATGACGGAGGACGGAGGCACGCCCTGGCTCGTCTTCAAGACGGCCGACGCGCCGGCGGTCGCGTCGGCATTCGACCAGCTTGTCTCCGACACCAGGGCCGCCGCGGGCAGGGCGGCGGAGCGGATCCGACAGGAGCAGGAGCGGGACGACAGGTCCCGCGGCGCGGACCGCGACCGGGAGCCCCTCAAGGAGAGGGCGGAGCGTGCGAGGAGGGCCTCCGAGGCCCAGTCGCACGAGGCGGGGCGCGACCGCGCCCCTGAGCAGAACCGCGCCGAGACGAGGTCGAAGTGAGCGCGCGAGGAACGGGCGCCGCGACCGCGGCCGGGCTCTCCGCCGCCGCCTTCACGATCGGCGACGTCGTCGCCGCGGCACTACCAGCCGGTGCGCCCGCCGACCCGGAATCCACGGTTCGCGGGGTCCTGTCAGGGATCATCGCGGGGACCGCCTCGCCGAGCGCGGAGCCGCTCCCGCTCGCCGTCGGGCTCGCCTGCGCCGCGGGCGTCTGGCTCGCCTGGGCGAGGAGGCTCTCGCTCGCGGGGGAGCACAGGAGCGGCGAGGAGCACGGCAGCGCGAGGTGGGCGAGCCCGAGGGAGGCCAGGGCGTTCGCCGACCATAGGGACCCAAGGAACAACATCATCCTCACGCAGCACGTTTCCCTCGCCATGTCCAGGGCCGACCACGACCCCAGGCTCGAGCGCAACAGGAACGTCCTCGTGATCGGAGGGTCCGGCTCCGGCAAGACCCGCTCCTACGTGATCCCCAACGTCCTACAGATGAACGCGAGCCTCCTGGTGACCGACCCCAAGGGCACGCTCGAGGCCGAGCTGGGGCCGGCCCTGCGCTCCGCCGGCTACGAGGTCGCCAGGATCGACACCGTGGACTTCGGCCGCTCGGCGCGCTACAACCCGCTCGCCTACGTGCGCACGCAGCAGGACGTGCTCGAGGTCGTCGACTGCATCATCGCCAACACCACGAGGGAGGGCTCCTCCTCGGCGGACCCGTTCTGGGAGAACGCAGAGAGGCTCCTCTACAGCGCGCTCGTGGCATACCTCGTCTGGCACTGCCCGGAGGCCGACAGGAACCTCCCGGGCCTCATGACGCTCCTCTCGCTGGCGTCGGCGAGCGAGGGGGACGAGGGCTACAGGAGCCCGCTCGACGTGCTCTTCGACGAGCTCGAGACGGGAAAGAGGTGCGTCGTCGGCGATTGCCCCCGCGACGGGGGCGCGCGCTCCTTCTCGGGCGGGAGCCGAGTTACGTGGGTCAGGGTCGCGGAGCCGCTCGCGCCGGAGGAGGACTTCGCGCTCGGCCGCTACCGCGCCTTCAGGGTCGCCGCAGGCAGGACCCTCAAGTCGATAATCATCAGCTGCAACGCGAGGCTCGCCCCGCTCGGCGGCGAGGAGATCCGGCGCGTCCTCTCGGGCGACGACCTCGGAATCGACCTCATGGGCGAGCCGGGCCGCAGGGTCGCGGTCTTCGCCACCACGTCGGACACGAACGGGACCTTCTCGTTCCTCCTGGCGCTCCTCGTGTGGCAGGCGACGAACCTGCTCTGCGAGCGGGCCCTGAGAGTGCACGGCGGGTCGCTGCCGACCCCCGTGCACCTCGTCCTGGACGAGTTCGCGAACATCGGGAGGCTCCCGGACTTCGAGCGCACCATCGCCGTCGTCCGCTCGAGGAACATCGGGGTCTCGGTCATCCTCCAGTCGCTCTCGCAGCTCAAGGCCCGATACGGGGAGTCGGCGCAGACGATCGTGGACTGCTGCGACACGACCCTCTTCCTGGGCGGCAACTCCAACGAGACGAACAGGGGGATCTCGGAGAAGGTCGGCAAGCAGACCGTCTCCGTCATCGGCGCCAGCGAGAGCAGGGGGGCGTCCAGCAGCTCCACCCAGAGCAGGCAGGCCGCGGAGCGCGACCTGATACAGCCCTCGGAGCTCGCGAGGCTCGACCGGAGGAAGGCGATCGTCCTCATCGCCGGCGCGAACCCGGTCCTGGACAGGAAGTACGACCCGAGGAGGCACCCGCATGGCGCGGGGAGGTGGTCGCGATGAAATGAACGGCCGGCCCGGCGAGAGGGCGGCGGCGCCGGGCCGAGACCACGCCGCCACCATGGGTCCCTACGCTTCGGAGGACAAGTTGCTCAACCAAATCATCAAGCTCGTGTCGGGCTGCGTCTCGTTCCTCGGCGGGTTCCTCGTCGTTTGGGGCGCCGTGAGCCTGGGCCTCGCGATACGCGAGCAGCAGGGCGGCGCGCAGATCGCGAGCGCCATATCGACCATCGCGGGCGGGGCGATCATCATCGCCGCCTCGATCTACTTCGGGATGCTCGACACGTCCTGGCTCCCGGCCTAGGGGGGCGGCGATGGCGTCGCTCTCTGTCGCGGTCCACAAGGACATAGGCGAGTACCAGGAGAAGGTCGTGGGCAAGCTCAGCCTGAGGACGCTGCTCTGCGTAGCCGGCGGGCTCGCCACGTCGGTGGCGACGGCGTCCGCGCTCTACGCGGCCCTTGGCGTGGAGCCCGCCGACGCGAGCCTGCCGGTGATGTGCGCGTCCCTCCCGTTCTGGCTGCTGGGCTTCTGGCGGCCGCACGGGATGAGGGCTGAGGAGTTCGCCCCCATGCTCTGGGAGCACGCGACCTGGGACGGGGTGCTCGCGTACGGGACGTCGTGCATGCTCGCCGCACCGCCAGAGCCGATCGCCCAGCGGACGACCAGGAGGCACAGGAGGAACGCGAGGAGGAAGGGGGCGGAGCTCCGTGAGCCGAGCAGGGAAGCAGAGGGATAGCGCGCGCGGCGCGGGACCCTGGGAGAGGCTCTCGCTGATGATATCGGGCGGGGGCTCCGCCGAGCGCGACCTCAGGGAGCACGACCGCGAGGCGAGCGAGAGGGCGGCCGCCCGAAGGAGGTCGCTGCGCGCGGCGCGCGACGTATACAACGCGGTCGGCTTCGACTCGCTGTGGGCCGACGGCATCTGCGAGGTCGACCCGGGGATCTTCTCGCAGACCCTCGAGTTCTCCGACATCAGCTACCAGAGCGCCCGCAGGGAGGCGAAGGAGTCCGTCTTCTCGGCCTGGTGCCAGCTCTTCGACTCCATCGGCGAGGACGTCGCGCTCCAGCTCTCGGTCGTGAACACGCCCATCCCCGCCGAGGAGATCGGGCACCGCTCCTTCTTCGCGGAGAGGGGGAGGACCGCCGCGCTCGCCGAGGAGTACAACCGAATCCTCAATGACAAGATGCGCGAGGGCGTCTCGAACCTCGTTCGCTCGCGATACATCACGTTCTCCGTCGGGGCGAGGGACGTGGGGTCCGCCGTGCCCAGGCTCGCGCGCGTGCGCGGGGACGTGACCCAGTCCCTCCAGAGGATACGATGCGACGCCACTCCGCTCGACGGCCCGGCGCGCCTGCGCGCCATCGCGGAGCTGCTGCGCCCCGGCAACCCTCCCGCCGCCGGCTGGGAGGCGCTCGGGGCCACCTCCGGGCTGCGCGCGAAGGACCTCGCTTGCCCCAACTGCATCGAGGCGAAGCCCGAGGGGTCCGCGTCGTGCCTCAGGATCGACGGGACGTGGTGCCAGACGCTCGCCTTCCGCTCGTTCGGCTCGGAGCTCTCGGACCGTTGCGTGGCCGAGATCGTCGACCTTCCCGTACCGCTCGCGGTGAGCCTGCACGTGAGGGGCATGGACAAGTCGCGCGCGATCGCCTTCGTGAAGAAGCGGCTCGCGTGGATGGACAAGGAGATCATCGACGAGCAGATGACCGCCGTGAAGCGCGGATACGACTTCGACATCCTCCCCTCCGAGCTCAAGTACTCGAAGGCGGAGGCCGAGGACCTCCTCGACCACCTCCAGAACAAGAACCAGCGGCTCTTCCGCTACACGGGGCTCGTGTACACCTACGCGGACACCCGCGACGCGCTGCGCAACCAGGTCGAGCAGATCATGCGCACGGCGCGGTCGAACTCGATCGACGTCGGGACCCTCGACTACCGGCAGAGGGAGGGGCTCAACTCGGTGCTGCCCCTCGGGGCCAACCGCGTGGATGTCGGCAGGATGATGACCACCGCTGAGGTGGCGATCCAGATGCCCTTCGCGACGCAGGAGCTCAACCAGGAGGGCGGCGGCTACTACGGCCAGAACAAGGAGAGCTCGAATCTGGTGATCTGCAACAGGCGCAGCCTCGCGAGCCCCATGGGGTTCGTCGCCGGCAAGCCTGGCAGCGGAAAGTCCTTCTCCACGAAGAGGGAGATCCTCAACACCATCCTCGCTTACCCCGACGACCAGGTGATCATCTTCGACCCCGCGGGGGAGTACTCCGCGGTGACGGAGCCGTGCGGCGGGACCACGATCAGGCTCGGGCCGGACTCCGACTCGCACCTCAACCCCTTCGACCTCACCGACGTGGCGGACCTCAGCCCCAGCGCCCAGCGGGCGTTCAAGATCGACGCCTTCCTCGCGCTCTCCGCGGCGACCATGTCCGAGGGGAGCCAGGGGCTCCCCGAGGCGGACAAGTCCATCATCGCCCGCTGCGTCGAGGCGTGCTACGAGAGCCGCTCCGGGGACGGCGGCACCCCCACGCTCGGCGACCTCTACGAGGAGCTGCTCGCGCAGGAGGAGCGCGAGGCGCGCGACATCGCGCTGCGCTACGAGCGCTACGCCGTGGGAGCGCAGTCCTTCTTCAACCACGAGTCGGACGTCGACCTCTCGAACCGGATCGTCGACGTAGACCTCAGGGACCTCACCTCGAACCTCCGGACCTTCGGGATGCTCACGGCGCTCGAGTCCGTGCGCAACCGCATGTACTCGAACTACGAGCGGGGAGTCACCACGTGGCTCTACATCGACGAGGTCCAGTCCCTATTCGAGCACCCGGCGATCGTCTCGTACTTCTCGCGCTTCTGGGCGGAGGGGCGAAAGTTCGGCCTCGTGGCCACCGGCATAACGCAGAACTCGGTCTACATGCTGGAGCACGAGGAGGCCAGGAACATGGTGCTCAACTCGGACTTCATCCTCCTCCACAAGCAGTCGCCCGTGGACCGAAGGGCCTGGGTCGACCTCCTGGGCCTCTCCGAGCAGGAGTCGCGCTACATAGACGAGTCGATCAAGCCGGGCGAGGGGCTCCTCGTCGCCGGCGGCGCGCGCGTCCCCATCAAGGACGACTTCCCCAGGGGCGCGCTCTACGACCTCTTCAACACGAAGCCGAGCGAGCAGGCGCCGAGGCGGCGCCGCAGGAAGGCGACGGCGCGGAGGGGGGAGAGGTGAGCGCCCGGGAGGCCGGTGCGGCAAGCTCCGCGGCGCACGAGGCCCCGGACGCGTCCGCCGTCGCATTCGAGGGGCGCACGGACGCCGTGAGCGCGGGAATCGCGCACGACGAGGCTGACACGGCCCTGTCGGAGCTCAGGGGCCGCCGCGCGGCGGCGATGGGGCGCGCGGCCAGGGCGCGCAGGGCGACCGCAACGGCATCGCGCGACGCGTTCGGGGAGTCCGACGAGGAGCTCGGGACGGACGCGCTGTCCCGCCCCGCCGGCGCGGCGTCCCGCGCGACATCAAGGCGCCTGCGGCGCGCACGGGGAGACGACGGCTCGCCGGGAACCGGCGGCGGAGGCCACGCGGGGCCCCGCCCCGCAACGGCGCAGGGAGTGCCGCCCGCACCGGAAGGCGTTCCGCCGGTGGCGACCCGCGAGGAGGCGGCGATCACGGCGACGGGAGCGACCGGAACCCCCGGGGACTCGCGGCCGCCCAGGTCGGCCGCCCCGGTGCGAGAGGCGCCCCGCCGACACGGCGCGCGGTCAAGGCTCGCAGCGCTCGACGGCAGGGAGGGCGCCGGACCCGGCAGGGCGCGCCAGCGACGGTCCCGATAGCCGGCATCCTCGCCGGAGCCGTCGTCGCGGTGCTCGCCGCGGCGATGATCTCGCAGGCGGTCGGCTCGCTCTTCGGGTTCTGGGACAACGAGGCCTCGAGGCGCGCGTCGGTGGAGGGGCTCCCTCCCTACGTCACCTACTCGATGGTCCTGGCGGCCCTCGAGTGCCAGGACAAGTACGGTCACCCGGCGGGCTGCACGCTCGCCCAGGTCATCGTCGAGTCGGGCGTAGGAGACCACCTCTCTGGCCTCGCCACGAGGGACAACAACCTCTTCGGCATCAAGTGGGCACCGAGCTTCGCCTCCTGCCCCGAGGTCGCGGGAAAGGAGTCCTGGCAGACGCGGGAGGAGTACGAGGGCGCCTCGGTCACCGTCGTTGACGCATTCACGAGGTTCAGGTCCTACGAGGACTGCATACGCTTCCGCTCGCGCGTCCTGCTGCAGGCGGGAAGGTACTCGGGAAACGAGAAGATCCGCAGGGCCATCGAGGGCAGGGACTCGGACCTCATGGCCGAGGGCCTCAAGGACGCGGGCTACGCCACGTCGTCCTCCTACGTCGACTCGCTCAAGGCCGCGATGGACGCCTACGGCCTCAGGCGCTTCGACTCGATGAGCGCGGACGACCTCAGGCGGGCCGGGCCCGCTGGCGCCGCATCGGGCAAGGGGGCGACCATCGTCGCCGCGGCCCAGACCCAGCTCGGCACGCCCTACGTCTGGGGAGGGTCCACGCCCAACAAGGCGCTCGACTGCTCCGGGCTCACGCAGTGGTGCTACGCGCAGGCGGGAATCCGGATACCGCACCAGAGCGACGCGCAGCTGAGGGCGGGGACGATGGTGCCGCTCTCCCGGGCGGAGCCGGGCGACATCCTCTGGAGGCCCGGTCACGTCGCCATCTACATCGGCGGCGACTCCTACATACACGCGCCGCAGCCAGGGGACCACGTCCGCGTGGGCACCGGGATAAGCCGGTTCACGTGCGCGGTCAGAATCCAGTAGGGAGGAAGGGACATGGAGAAGAGGCGAAGGGCCGTCGCCGCGCTCGCCGCCGGGGCGGTCGCCGTCGCGCTGGGGGCGGGCGCGGCGCGCTGCGCTGCGTCACGAGCCGACAGGGCGGGCCCGACGGACAATGGCTCGGAGACCGCCGCCTGGGTCGACGCCGCGGACGGACAGGGCTCCGACTCTGGCGCAAGCGCGGAGGAGGCGCGGCAGTCGTGCGCGGAGGAGCTCGAGTCGCGGGAGTGGATGGGCGCAGAGGACGCGTCGCTCAGGATGACGGCGTCCGGGGGCAGGCTCGTCGAGACCGACGGCACCGACACGCACACGTCGTCCTACGAGGTCACCTCCGACGGCGACGGGGAGTGCGGCCTCAGGGTGACACGCGCCGACGGGACCGTTGTCCAGGCCACCGTGACCATCAGGGGCAGGGGCGACGGCGCGAGGCTCAGGTGCGAGCAGCTCCAGACCTCGTTCGACTGGGTTCCCGCCCCGCCTGGCGGCGAGGTCAGGGTCACGGGCGTGGACGAGGAGTACCTCGCGCTCGTCGGCGGGAGCGAGGACGCGCTCGACCTCGCCGTGTCCCTCTGGGTGTCCGAGCACGTCCCCGGGGCCACGGAGGCCGCGTTCGACGGCGAGGTGTACATCGACACGAAGGCGGACAGCGCGACGGCGACCTTCACCTGCGACGACCCGGGGAGGTCGATCGTCTCGGTCACGTGGGCCGACGGCGCCTTCTCGGTGACGGGATAGCCGTGGGACGCCACGTGCCGAGCCGAGCGTGCCGCCTGGCCCTGGCGGCCGCGCTCGCCATCGGCATCGCCCTCCTCGTCCCGCGCCCCGCCTGGGCTTCCATCGGGGACGACATTAACTCCTGGATGTGCGGGGTCCTTCGCGACACCTGCAACTGGATCTTCGACGCCCAGGCCAGGGTGCTGGCATCCATAGGGGTCGACGGGGTCCTTTCGAAGCCCTTCGACAGGATGCTGGGCACGGCGGGCGAGGTGACCCTCTTCGACATCGCCCGCGGGGTGTGGAGGACGGCGATTCTGCCCATAGGCTGCGGGGTCCTCAGCATGGTCTTCACGGTCCAGCTGATACACCTCTCCCAGCGCATGGACGGGAACGCCTCGATGCCGGCGGTGCGGGAGGTCGTGTTCCTCCTCGTCTTCTTCGCCGTGTGCCTCTTCCTCGTGCAGAACTCCTTCGAGCTCATGCGCGCGGTCTACGAGGTGGCGCGGCTCGCGATCACGAGGACGACCTCGGCGTTCGGGTCCGGCGGCGCGATGGACCTCGCAAAGGTCTCGATCGTCACCACCGAGGATAGCGTCCCCGCCCTCGTGGCGATGATCGTCGTCGCGCTCGTGAGCTGGGTCGTGGTCATCGCCGCCTACGTGGTTGCGCTCGTGGTCTCGTGGGCCCGCGCCATACAGCTCTACCTCATGGCGGCCCTGAGCCCGATCCCGCTGTCGCTGCTGGGGCTCGAGGACACGCGCCAGGCCGGCGTCGCGTACCTCAGGAGCTTCGCCTCCGTGTGCCTCGCGGGGCTCATCATCACCGTCACCCTCATCGCCTTCCCGGTCGTGCTGGGAGGGCTCAACGCGGCGAGCGCCGGGGCCGGGGCAGCCGTGGACAGCGTTGTCGGGGGGCTCAGCTACGCGCTCCAGTACCTCGCGATGTGCGTGCTGCTGATCCTCTCGCTCACGAAGAGCGGCTCCTGGGCCAGGGACGTCCTGGGCGGGTAGCCGAGAGGCGCCAAGGGGCCGGGACCGTCCCGGCAAGCGAAGAGAAGGAGGAAGGAAATGGAAGGTCCGGAAGGCAAGCGAAGGGAGCGGGTCTGGCTCTCGTTCCACGAGAGGTACGTGCGGCGGACGGAGTACGCCGACCGCGAGACGGGTGAGGAGAGGGTCCTCTTCACCGTGACCCTTCCCAGGGGGACCGAGGTCGACGACGTCGACCTCGGCGGGTGGCAGTTCCACCCGAGGTACGTGGAGCCCAACCACTCCAGGTACCACGACGAGCACTGGAGGGAGGTCCCGCTCCTCGCCGACAGGCCGGTGAGGCTCAGCCGGGACGTACTCGACGCTGACGGCAACCCACTGCCGGACGGGGAGGGGCGCAACCAGAAGGAATGCACGGAGGTGGACCCGTCGAGGCTCGGAGAGGCGCTCGTCGAGTCGAGGCGCAGGTGGTACGAGCAGAACTGCCGCGGGCGCGCAGAGGAGCGGGCCGACGGTGCCGGGGGACTCTCCGCCCGCGCGCAGGAGGCGCGGGCCGCCTCCGAGGCGATCGGCACGCCATGCGACGCCACACCAAGGAGAAGATAGGGGAAGAGATGAGGATCGCTAAGGAAAGGGCCCACTCGGCCCGGCGCGCCCTGCGGGCGTGGAGACGTGACGGCGGGGCCAAGCACATGAAGGCCGCCCTCCTATCGGTAGCGCTCGTCCTGAGCCAGCTGCTCGGGGCGCTCGCGCCGACCGTCGCGCTCGCGGCGGAATCGAGCTCATGGTTCGACAACCCGAACGGCACGAGGTACATAAGCGACGTCGTCGGCGTCACGCGAGAGCAGGTGGTGGGCGAACTCGAGTCGCACCAGGGCGACTCGTTCTACCTCGGCACGCCCTACCTCGGGCTCGGGGACACCGGCGACATGCCTAGACCGAACGGTGACCACGGCTCGTACCGAGCGGGGATGCAGTGCACGGGCTTCGTCTGCTACGTGATGGCCGCCGCCGGCGGGAACCCCTACTCGGCGCTATCCACGAACGGCGCCAACTGGTGGAACACCAACGTGTGGGAGAGGATATGCAAGGCGCAGGACGTCGTGTCCTACCGCTTCGACACCAAGGAAGAGCTGCTCGCCTCGGGACTCGCGCAACGGGGAGACATCATCGTCGCGACCCCCGACTCGTCCGTGCCCGTGAGCGGGACCGACCGATACGGCAACACCTGGGACGGTCATGCGGGCTTCTTCTGGGGCTCCAGCCCCTCCGAGGACCTCATGTGGCACTCCGTGCACTCGAGCAACGGGTTCGGCACGATCGAGAGCGGCAACCAGACCTCCGCGATCCAGGGGAAGGTCTGGCCGTCGCACTACATCCTCATCCCGCTCGGACAGTCGAGGGGAAGGGTGACCGTCACGAAGGCGTCATCCGACCCCGCGGTCACCGACGGCAACGCGCTCTACTCCGTCGGGGGAGCCGTATACGGCCTCTTCTCTGACGAGGGCTGCACGAAGGACACGGGGGTGCGCCTGACCACCAGGGAGGACGGCACGAGCGAGGCCGTCGAGGTCTCGCCCGGGACCTACTGGGCGCGCGAGCTCTCGGCGCCAAGGGGCTATGCCCTCTCGAACTCGACGACGCGGGTGGAAGTGCCCGCGGGCGGCGAGGCCGAAGCGAGCGCGTCGGACGTCCCGCAGACGAACCCACTCGGCCTCGTGCTCGCGAAGGCCGACGCAGAGACGGGCGAGGCGTCCCCGCTCGGCGCGGCCAGCCTCGCGGGTGCGGAGTTCGAGGTCCGCTACTACGCAGGCCAGTACGACGAGGGGAGCCTCCCCGCGAAGGCCACCCGCACCTGGACCGTCTCCACGGGGGAGGACGGCACCGCGGACCTCTCGTCCGCCACGGGCGACGACCTCTACCGCGACGCGGCAGGCAACGCCGTCGTCCCGCTGGGCACCGTGGCCATAAGGGAGACCAGGGCGCCGGAGGGATACGTGGCTTCGGACAAGACCTTCGTCACGCGCGTGACCGCAGAGGGGACCGCCGAGCACGTCTCGACATACGCCGCGCCCACGGTCGCCGAGCAGGTCCGCCGCGGCGACCTCGAGCTCGTGAAGGCGGAGTCCGGAAGCATGCGGCGCCTCGCGGGCGTGCCCTTCCGGATCACCTCCGCCACCACGGGCGAGTCCCACGTCATCGTGACGGACGAGAACGGCCAGGCGAGCACCGCCTCGTCATGGGCCTCCCACGCCACGCGCACTAACGCCAACGACACGGCCGGCGAGGGCTCCTGGGACGCCGCCGCGGGAGTCTGGTTCAGCGGGACGACCGGCAAGGCGACGGCGCCGGACGACTCCAAGGGCGCCCTGCCCTACGACACGTACGCGGTCGAGGAGCTCCGCTGCGCGGCCAACGAGGGCCTGAGGCTCGTCAGCATGACCGTAACGGTCTCGCGCGACGCGAGGACCGTCGAGCTCGGCACCGTGGACGACGACCAGGGCCCGCGCATCGCCACGACCCTCACCGGCAAGGGAGGGGAGCACCTGGCCGAGGCCGCCGGGAGCGTCACGCTCACGGACGAGGTGGAGTACGAGAACCTCGAGCCCGGGAAGGAGTACGAGCTCACGGGAACCCTCATGGACCGCGAGACCGGCAAGGCCGTGACCGGCGCGGACGGCAAGGCCGTCACCGCCACGGCGAAGCTCGCCCCCAAGCTCTCCACGGGCAAGGCCAAGGTCACCTTCGAGTTCGACGCGACCGGGCTCGCCGGCCACTCCGTCGTGGCGTTCGAGGAGCTCAGCCAGGGCGGGAAGACGATGGCCACTCATGCCGACATCGACGACGAGGGGCAGACGGTCCTGTTCCCGAAGATCGGCACCACCGCGACGGACGCGGAGGACGGCTCCCACGACGCGGCGGCCGACGACGACGTGACCATCACGGACACCGTCGAGTACCAGAACCTCGTACCCGGGAAGGAGTACGAGCTCACCGGCACCCTCATGGACCGCGAGACCGGCGAGGCCGTCAAGGACGCAAAGGGCGAGAAGGTCACAGCGACCACGAAGCTCACGCCCGAGGAGGCGAGCGGAACGGCGACCGTCACATTCAGGTTCGACGGCTCCGACCTCGCGGGACGCACGGTCGTCGCCTTCGAGGAGCTCTCGCGCGAAGGCCACGTGTACGCCACGCACGCCGACCTCTCCGACGAGGGCCAGAGCGTCGCGTTCCCCCAGGTGAGGACGACGGCGAGCGACGCCGCTGACGGCGACAAGGTCATCGACGCGGCGCCCGGCCAGCGCGTGGCCGACACCGTCTCCTACTCCAACGTCACCCCCGGGACCGAGTACGTGGTCAGGGGACACCTGCTCGACGCCGAGACGGGCAAGGAGCTCGCCACGGCGGAGACGACCGTCACCCCCGAGTCGGCCGAGGGCACCGTCGAGGTCGCCTTCGACGTGGACGGCACCGGACTCGAGGGGAGGAAGCTCGTCTGCACGGAGGAGCTCTCCCGCGCGGACAAGGTCGTCGCCACCCACGCCGACCTAAAGGACGAGGGACAAACCGTGAGCCTGCCCGGCATCCACACCACGGCGACCGACGCGGCGGACGGCGACCACGAGGCCACGGCCGCGGACAAGGTCACCATCACGGACAGGGTCGAGTGGTCCGGGCTCGTCAAGGGCCGCGAGTACACGGTCACGGGCACGCTCATGGACAAGTCCACGGGCGAGGGGGTCAAGGGAAGCGACGGCGGCCCCGTCACCGCCAGCGCCACCTTCACCGCGGACGCCGAGTCCGGCAGCACCGACGTCACGTTCGAGTTCGACGGCAGCGCGCTCGCGGGGCACGACGTGGTCGCCTTCGAGACCATCGCCCACGACGGGAGGACCGTGGCAACCCACGCCGACCTCGAGGACCGGGGACAGACGGTGAGCATCACCGAGGCCCCGCCCGAGACCCCCAGGGAGGAGAAGGCCACCAAGGGCGGCGGCCAGCTGCCCAAGACGGGCGACGCCGGCGCGCCCCTGGCGGCAATCGCCGGCCTCTGCTCCGCCGCGGGGCTCTCCCTCGCGGGCGCACGCGCGCTCAGGCGCCGCGGAAAGCGCGGCGAGCCCGACCGCCGCATCGAGCGCGGACCCGAGGGCGGCACCGGCCCGCTGGGAGGGGGCGGAACCGATGATTAGCCACCTCGGCGCCATCGCCCTCCACCTCCTCGGCGCGCTCTCCGGCGCCATGGCAGTCGCGGCAATCGCGCTCTGCAGGGCGGCCGGGACCGCGGACGATCGCGAGGAGTAGCGGCAAAGATTGCGGGGCGGCCCGGACGGGTCGCCCCATCTTCTACAGGAGGAAGGCATGCGCGCTGAGAAGGGCAGGGACACGCTCGCCGAGGGGCGGGCGAGGCTCGTGGAGTCGCTCGCGAGCGCCATGGAGGAGGACGGGCTCTCGTGGTACGCGGGGTGGGAGAGGTGCTGGTCGGCGAGGAACGCCGCGACCGGCGCCCGGTACAGGGGCGTCAACAGGCTCTCCCTCGCGGCCGCGTCCGCACGATGCGGATTCGAGGACCCCAGGTGGGTCACGTACAACCAGGCGCGGGACGCCGGCTGGCACGTGCGCCGCGGCGAGAGGGCGCAGGCCACGGTGGAGTTCTGGAGCTGGTACGTGCCGATCATGTGCGCGGGAAGGCAGTCGGTCGTCACGGTACAGAGGGCGCGGGAGCTCTTCGCCGCGGGGAGGATCTCGGAGGACGACGTCTGCGGGGACAGGTTCCTGAGGGGGAGGGGCGCCTGGGTCTTCAACGCGAGCCAGGTGGAGGGCGTCCCGCCCGTCATTGAGCCTCGCGCGGCGGATCCGGGGACGGAACCCTGGAGGGTGGCAGACGACCTCATCGCGTCGTCGAGGTGCCCCGTGCGGGAGACGAGGAGCGACGACGCCTTCTACGCCCCGGCCGAGGACGCGATCACCATGCCGCTCCGCGGCCAGTTCGAGTCCGCCGAGGGCTTCTGCAGGACGCTGATGCACGAGATGTGCCACTCGACCGCGGGCGAGCTCGGCAGGCCGCTTCCGAGCGACCACGAGTCCTATGCGTTCGAGGAGCTGGTCGCGGAGCTCGGGAGCGCCTTCTCCGCTGCGGACGCGGGGCTCGACATGTCCGCGGTCGCGAGGGGAGGGTCGGTGCAGACCTGGACCCAGAACCACGCGGCGTACCTCAGGTCTTGGCTGGACGAGATCAGGGACGACCCATCCGCCCTCGCGAGGGCCGCCTCGGAGGCGTCGCGCGCGTCCGACCTCGTCATCGGCAGGTACGACGAGGCGCGGGCGGAGCGGGCCCGCTCGCGCTCGAGGGACGAGAGGCCGCTCGCCGAGAGGGTGGGAAGCGCGAGGGAGGCGGCCGCGCGGCTCGCGTCCGTCGACATGGCGCCGGAGGACATGAGGGCGAAGTAGGGGAAGCCGCAGGCGGAATGGCGGCCGTTATCCCCCGAGGCCCTTGGGAACGCATCCCTGACCAATCCGGCCGCGATGGGGTTGGGGCTTTGTAGGACGCGCCCTCAGAACACGGCGCGAAACGCCAGCCTCAGCGCCCAGAGGAGTACGCGCAGGAGCCCCCTCAGGACAGCGAGCGTGATCCTGCCTACGGTCGAGAGGAACCGCCTCATGACGCACCTCCGGATTCCGGGTCCGACGTTGGCGTGACGGTAGCACGCACGCACGACATGAATTCGAGGCTCTCGGTCGGCACGCCGGCCCAGGCACAGACCCTGCCGGCCGCGTCGCGCAGGTCGTCGCCCGCCACCTCGGGGATGGAGAGGCCCGTGCGGTACGCCCAGGCGGCAAGGGCCGGCAGGTCGGACGGCCCGTCGTCAAGCGAGGCGCGGACGTCCTCGAGCCTCGAGACGTTCACGAGGCCGTCGCCCACCCTCATCCACCTCGTGGCGCCGTCGACGTCCACCCTGGACGCCGCTGCCAGCTCCCCTGCCGTCGCGAGCTGCGCCCTCCAGCCGCGGCGCCTCCTGAGCGCCCCGCCCTCGGCCACGCCCTGCGAGTCGTAGTAGTCGAGCTCGATCCACATTCCGTCGTCCCCAAGGCTGAGGACGAGGTCCGAGAGGACGCTCCTCCCCAGAAATGGGTTGGGGCGCGTGAGCCGGTCTGAGTCGAACTCCTCGACCCGCCCGTCGGCGAACGACACCGTGACTCTCATCTCTCCCTCCCGTCCGTCCGGCTGTCGTCTCCGCGGTCTGGAGGCCGCCTTCCGATGGGCTCGTCGTGGCGCCTCGCGTCGCGGCGGGTGCCGCCGCGCGAGGCGTCCCGACGTACGCGACCGCCGCGCCCCGCGGCCTCCTGCCTCTCCGGCAGTATGCCGTGCCTCCTTGCCAGCGCGATCGCCGCGTCGATGCGCTCCCTCTCCCCGGGGACTCTGCATCGCCCGGCCGCGGCCGCGAGCTCCTCGACGGAGCGTGCGCGCGTCTCCTCGATCACGGCGACGGCGGAGGAGAGCCCCCTGAGCTCGGAGAAGTCCCTGAGCTCGATCGCGCGGCGCGCGGCCTCCTCGACGCCCATGACGGAGCCGTCCGGCAGCAGCGCCTCCCCGCGTCGGGCGGCGAGCCTCGTGAGCACGTCCTCTCGCCGGTAGTCGGTGCCGAGCCTCGTCCCGCTCACCCTCCTGGCGGGCTGGTCCGCGAGGCAGAAGGTCCAGTCCCTCCCGTCGCCGCGGACGCTCGCCTCCACGCCCAGCCGCGAGAGCCTGCCGAGCAGCTCCTGCTCCGTCCTGGAGGAGGCGACGGCGACGTCCACCCTCGATCTGATGTCGGCGACCCAGGAGTACGCGCCCCTGGACGAGAGCTCCGCCTCCGCGCGCCCGACGTGGACCCGCTGGTAGTTCTCACTCGAGCCTCGCTTGCGCGTGTCCGGGTGCCGCGCGTCGATCCTGCCCTCGAAGTGCGAGAGCCCCATGTCCCGCGCGATCGCCTGCAGCCGCCCGTTCAGGAGGCCTGGGTCGGGGTCGCGGAGCCTGTTCCCCGTGGCGAGGTTCGTGTTGTTCACGATCACGTGAGCGTGGGGGACGTGGCCATCGTTGTCGTCGTGGTAGACGATGGCCACCTGGAAGTCCGGGAAGCTCTCCTCGGCCCAGCGCACGGCTAGCCCCCTCAGGTCCGCGAGCGAGACGCCGTCGCGCGGGTCGGGGGAGAGCACGTAGTGCTTGTAGGTCCTGGCTGGCCTCCCGCGCCACGGGGCGTCGTTTCCGTTGGCTCGCCTCGTCTCGTCCATGGCCGCGTCCCAGTCGAAGCGATCCCCGGGGAGCCCCGCCTGGCGCGGAGACTCGTCCATCCGCGAGAAGTGCAGGAGGTCCCTGGCGAGCGCCCTCCCGTCCCGCTCGAGGTACCTCCTCGCGGCGGCGAGCCCCGTGTGCCCCGATATGGCCTTGATCGCCGGCACGCCGGTCAGCTCCAGAGGAAGACGGTCGGCCTGTCGGAGAGCCTCGCCACGTCCTCGCGGAGGCACCCGAGCGAGTCCGCCACGTAGGTCATCTCGGCGTCCACAACCCTGAGGACCTCGAGCGCGTCCTCGGCCGTCACCTCGTCCGGGGACTCGCGTGCGACCTTCGCAATCGTGTTGAGCGCCGCCACGGACTGGTTGTAGAGCGTGCCTATGGAGCGCAGGTTGCGCACAATGCCGTGGGAGGTCTCGTAGTCGAAGGCGACGATGCCCGCCCCCATGCGCGTCCCGCCGTCCGCGAGACAGTGGACCAGTAGCCTCACCACCTGGCTCCTGGAGCAGCCCATCTCGGCGGACGCCCGGTCCAGGGCCTCGAGCTCGCCATCGGAGATCCGGACGTTAAGGCGCCTCGGCATGGCGTCACGGCTCAAGTCGATCACCCCCAAGGGCGCGGGGCATCCCCCGCAGAGCGAAAGGACGTTTGGAAGGTTCGGCCGCGGAGGCGTCCCCCGGGGCACAGACGAAAGTCTGAGCCATCGGGACGGATCCCGCGGCCACCCTGTCCGCTCCGTCCGCGACGTCCATCCTGGCCACCGTGGGTGTACAGGATGGGCTACTTGCTGTAGTCGAGAGAAGCTTGTTTGCGGTTGTAAGCAACCTGCTAGAATGTAGTTACATTTATTGCATTTTGCTTGCTGGTGCAAGGAGGACGAAGTGAAGTACTCCGATCTCGTAGAGTCCGGGGCGACACAGGCGCAGCGCATGGACTACCTCTCCGAGGGCGAGCCGACCCCCATCACGCTTCGGGTCCCGAGGAACCTCAAGGAAGCAGCGACCGAGACGGCGCGGCTGCGCGGGGTCAGCTTCTCCGCCTTCGTCCGCTCCTGCATCATCAACGAGCTGTCCGAGGGGGAGTAGCGGGTGTCACGGCAGGTCAAGTCAAGGGAGCGCGTCCAGGAGCACGGCGAGGTGTTCACGAACGAGCGCGAGGTCAACGCCATGCTCGACATGGTGAGGCAGGAGACGGAGCGCATCGACTCCCGGTTCCTCGAGCCCGCGTGCGGCGACGGCAACTTCCTCGCCGAGGTGCTGAGGCGCAAGCTCGCGGTCGTCACCTCGCGATACCGGAAGTCGCTCCACGAGTGGGAGAGGTACTGCTTCGTCGCGGTCGGCAGCGTGTACGGCGTCGAGCTCCTCCCCGACAACGTCGCCGCGTGCAGGGAGCGCCTCTACGGGATCGTGGGGGACGGGTACCGGAGGGTCGCGAAGGCGGACGCGAGCCCTGCCTTCCTCGAGGCGATTCGCTTCGTGCTCGGACACAACGTCCTCAACGGCAACGCCCTCAGCCTCAAGGCGGTGGACAAGGACGGCAACGACACCGAGGAGCCCATCGTCTTCTCGGAGTGGTCGGTCGTGATGGGCGACAGGGTGAAGCGCCGCGACTTCCGCCTCGACGAGATGCTCGAGGGCAACGTGGGCGCGGGGCAGACGCGCTCCCTCTTCGGCGCCGACTACAGCCCTGCGGTCGACTGGGAGTACGACGAGGAGACGAAGTCGTTCATCCCCAAGCCGATCAGGGAGTTCCCCCTCACGAGCATCTACGAGGTAGGCGATGCCGAATGAGCCAGAGGAAGCCGGGCGTCATCTACATCCTCACCAATCCCTCCTTCCCGCAGTACGTGAAGATCGGCTACGCGAGCGACCTGGAGCAGCGGCTCCGCCAGCTCAACCGCTCCGAGGCGCTTCCCTACGCGTTCAGGGTGTACGCGACCTACGAGACCGACCACAGGCTGACGGACAAAGCCCTGCACGAGCTGATCGACCGCCTCAACCCGGACCTGCGCACGGTGGAGACCTTCAACGGCCAGAAGAGGACGAAGGAGTTCTTCGAGATGTCCGCGGAGGACGCCTACAGCATCCTCGAGGCGATAGCCCGCATCTCGGGCACGGAGGACCGCCTCCACCGCGTCTCTGCCACAGGGGAGCAGCTCGAGGAGGAGAGGCAGGCCACGGAGGTCCGCGAGCACCCGAGGCGGCGCGCCCCGTTTAGGTTCTCCATGGTGGGGCTCGGGCCCGGCGACGTGGTCACGTACACGGGGGACCGCTCCAGGACCGCCAGGGTGCTCGACGACAAGCACGTCGCGTACAGGGACGAGGCGACGGGCGAGGAGGTGACCTCCACGCTGTCAGGCCTCGCGGAGAAGTTCTCGGGGACGGCGTCGCTCCAGGGCCCGAGGTTCTTCGAGTACGAGGGCGAGCTCCTCTCCGACCGCCGCGACCGCATGGAGGAAGACCATGAGTAGCCTCTTCGAGACCACATACAACCCGGACGTGCTGAGCTGCCTCGCCAACCTCTCGAACGACGAGGTCTTCACGCCGCCCGAGCTTGCCAACCAGATGCTCGACCTGCTGCCGGACGAGCTGTGGAGCGATCCCGACGCGACGTTCCTCGACCCCGCCTGCAAGTCCGGCGTCTTCCTGAGGGAAATCGCTAAGCGTCTGATAGAGGGGCTCAAGGACGAGATCCCCGACCTGCAGGAGCGCCTGGACCACATCTACAGGAAGCAGGTCTTCGGCATCGCCATCACCGAGCTCACGAGCCTGCTCTCGCGCCGCAGCCTCTACTGCTCGAAGTACCCGAACAGCAAGTACTCGGTCGTGCGGTTCGATAACGCCGAGGGCAACGTACGGTTCCATCGCTGTGAACATACATGGAGGAACAAGCGCTGTGTCTTCTGTGGTGCGTCTCAGGGCGAACTTGACCGAGATGAATCGTATGAGTCCTATGCCTATGAGTTTATTCACACTGACAAACCTGAGGAGCTACTTGCTATGAAGTTCGACGTCATTGTCGGGAACCCGCCGTATCAACTAAACGATGGCGGTAATGGTGCAAGCGCTAGCCCTATTTATCAGTATTTTGTCGAGCAGGCAATGAAGCTGAATCCAAGGTACCTCGTGATGATCACTCCATCGCGCTGGTTTTCTGGGGGCAAAGGCCTCAAGTCATTTAGAGAAAGCATGCTCTCTGATAAGCGCATACGTAAAATGGTTGACTTCATCAATGCGAAAGATTGCTTCCCTCAAAATAGCGTTGGCGGAGGGGTCAACTATTTCTTGTGGGATCGCGATCATCCTGGCAATTGTGAAATTACGACAGTCCTCGGCTCCAAGCGCGACACAATGACGAGGGCTCTTGATGAGTTTCCGACGTTTGTTCGCTACAACCAAGCCGTATCAATTATCCACAAGGTCGTAAATTCTGGTTTGCCCGCATACGATAGGCTTGTGTCATCACGTAATCCGTTTGGGCTACCAACTTCAGTTAGAGGACACGAGAAGCGGCAGCCTGGCGACCTTACGCTGATATCGTCCAAGGGAAGAAGTTTTATCTCAAGAAGCGATGTGGAGCCAAATGACAATATCGATAAGTTCAAGGTGATGATTAGTCGTATTACCTATGAACATGCCGGTGAGCCTGATAAAGAGGGGAAGCTCAGAGTCCTCTCAAAGATTGCCGTGCTCGAACCAGGGGAAGTTTGCACAGATTCATATTTGATGGTCGGTCCGTTCAAATCAAGAAGTGAAGCCGAAAACGCAGTCACATATCTAAGGACCCGCTTCGCAAGGTTTATGATTTCCCAGACGCTATCGTCAATCAACCTTAGTAAAGAAAAGTTCTGCTTTGTTCCGCAGGTTGGTCTCACGAAGTCTCCAGTCGATAAATCGCTATATGATGATTTCGGACTTTCGGAAGATGAGCGTGATTTCGTTGAGTCGCTGATTCATGGTCCGGAGGTTTTCGATGCCAACTAGCGACTTCTTCCCCCAGCGCCCCGACGACCGGCCGATCATCTACGCCTACCGCGAGCCCCACAATCGCGAGCTCAAGGGGCTCCTCAAGGTCGGCTACACCAGCAGGACCATTGACGAGCGCATGCACGAGCACTACCCGACGCTGAAACCGGGGGAGAAGCCGTACGAGGTCGTCTTCGTCGAGCCGGCGATGCGTTCCGACGGCACCGCCTTCATGGACCACGAGGTCCATGCCAATCTCGAGGCGAACGGCTTCAGGCGCATGCGGGACCGCGACGGCAAGAAGACCGAGTGGTTCCGGTGCGCCGTCGAGGACGTCAAGGCCGCCTACATCGCCGTCCGCGACCGCTCCGAGAACGTGGAGCGTCGCACGCGCGACTTCAGGATGCGCCCGGAGCAGGAGGCGGCCGTACACAAGACGGAGGAGTACTTCCGCTCGATCGAGGAGGAGGGTGGCACACGCACCCCGAAGTTCCTCTGGAACGCTAAGATGCGCTTCGGCAAGACCTTCGCCACCTACGAGCTCGCGAAGGACATGGGGTTCAGGCGCGTGCTCGTCCTCACCTTCAAGCCGGCCGTGCAGGCCGCCTGGGAGGAGGACCTCGCCACACACGTGGACTTCGAGGGCTGGCAGTTCGTCAGCCGCCCCAAGGACCCGAAGAAACCCAACATCGCGGAGCAGTACGAGGCGGCGGACAAGTCGCGCCCCATCGTGTGCTTCGGCTCGTTCCAGGACTTCCTGGGACGGGACAGGGACGGCCGCATTAAGCCGCAGCACGAGTGGGTGCGCGAGGAGGACTGGGACCTCGTCGTCTTCGACGAGTACCACTTCGGCGCCTGGAACGAGAACTCGAAGAGCCTCTTCGAGCCCGAGGAGGAGGACGAGGCCGACACGCAGGAGGACATCAACACCCGCGTGGGCCACGTCAACACCGGAAACGAGATGGACGAGGGAGACCTCCCCATCGTCACGCGCTTCTACCTCTTCCTCTCGGGCACTCCTTTCCGCGCGCTCAACTCCGGCGAGTTCATCGAGGAGCAGATCTTCAACTGGACCTACTCGGACGAGCAGCGCGCCAAGGAGGCGTGGCCCCTTGAGCACCCGGGCCAGCCGAACCCCTACGAGGCCCTCCCCCGCATGGTGATGCTCACCTACCAGATGCCCGAGGAGATCAGGAGGGTCGCCCTCGGCGGCGAGTACAACGGGTTCGACCTCAACGCCTTCTTCGAGGCGAGGGGCCAGGGCGACGGGGCCGAGTTCGTGCTCAAGGACTCGGTGCAGAAGTGGCTCGACCTCATCCGGGGGTCGTACAAGCCTTCGACCGTGGACGACCTCAAGCTCGGCGCCGAGAAGCCGGCGCTGCCCTTCTCGGACACGAGGCTCCTGCACGTCCTCAACCACACGCTCTGGTACCTGCCCCGCGTGAACAGCTGCTACGCCATGAGGAACCTCCTGCGCGAGCCGCAGAACGCGTTCTTCCACGACTACACGATCAACGTCTGCGCCGGCCCCGAGGCGGGCGTCGGAGAGGCCGCGCTCGACAGGGTGCGCGAGAGCATGCAGGACCCGCTCCACTCGCGCTCTATCACCCTCACCTGCGGCAAGCTCACCACCGGCGTCACCGTGAAGCCGTGGTGCGGCATCTTCATGCTCACGAACATGAGGAGCCCCGAGACCTACTTCCAGGCCGCCTTCCGCGTGCAGTCGCCCTGGACCATCAGGAACGACGCGGGCAAGACCGAGATCCTGAAGAGGGAGTGCTACGTCTTCGACTTCGCACTCGACCGGAGTCTGCGCATGGTCAGTGACTACAGCTGCCGCCTCAAGGTGGACGAGAACGCCGGGCCTGAGGAGAAGGTCGGCGAGTTCATCAACTTCCTTCCGGTGCTCGCCTACGATGGGAGCGCGATGCGCCCCGTGAGCGCGGCAGACATCCTCGACATCGCCATGGCAGGCACGTCGGCGACGCTCCTCGCCCGCAGGTGGGAGAGCGCGCTTCTCGTGAACGTGGACAACGACACGCTCAGGAGGATCCTCGCCAGCGAGGACGCCATGCGTGCCCTCATGAGCATCGAGGGGTTCCGCAACCTCAACGAGGACATCGAGACCATCATCAACCGCTCGGACGCGATCAAGAAGGCGAAGCGCGAGAAGGGGGAGCTCACCAAGAAGGAGAAGAAGGAGATCTCCGAGGAGGAGAAGGAGCTCAAGAGCAAGCGAAAGCAGATCCAGGAGAAGCTCATCAAGTTCGCCACGCGCATCCCGGTCTTCATGTACCTCACGGACTACCGAGAGCAGACGCTCAAGGACGTGATCACACAGCTTGAGCCTGGACTCTTCAAGAAGGTCACCGGCCTAACCGTGAAGGATTTCGAGCTTCTGGTGTCGCTCGGGGTCTTCAACGACGCCCTCATGAACGACGCCGTCTACAAGTTCCGTCGCTACGAGGACTCCTCCCTCACCTACGCGGGCGTGAACCGCCACGAGGGTGAGAGGGTCGGCCTCTTTGACACCACGCTGTCGGACTTCGAGTACATGGCCATGGCCCAGCAGGAGTCCATGGTCGCCCCCAATGGTCTCTCCAGCCAGGGTGCAAGCGCTAAAACCAGCTCAGGCGCCCCCAGCGCGGAGCCCTCGTCCGCACCGCTCAGTCGATCCACGGGAGCATCCCGCCAATCGGATTCGACACAGGTCGGAAACACATCGAATCATGTGCGGACAACGGGCGCCGATATTCGGCGAGACTGGATAGCCGACGAGCTGGACGACTCTGGGACGGAGTATGTGGACAAGCGTCCCGACGGCGGGTGCCTCTGGGTGATTGACAAGACGGGGGCAGCAGATGCCGTCAGGAGGCTTAACGGTAAAGGCGCCGGCTTCCGTCTGAGCGAACGTGGGGGAAGAGCCACGGGCGGTCGCTCCGCCTGGTGGCTCAAGGGCTATCCGGAAGAATCATCTGCGACACTCAAACCTACTCCCATTGTCATGGAGCTTGAGCTTGACAACCTAGAAATTGGCGACACGGTGTACCACAAAGCGTTCGGTTATGGCCAAGTCGTTCGCTTGGATGACTCTTACATCGAGGTGGCGTTTGAGAACGACAACCATAAAAAGAAGCCGTCGCGGAGGTTCGTGTTCCCCGGATCGTTCTACCAGGGTCTGCTGAGGGTTGTGTGATTATGGCTGAAGGAGGAATAGCAATAAAGGAGCGAAGTGAGCCGGACGGCAACCAATCAAAGCCTAAAGATTCGAGGGAAGAGTCGCTAATTCTCCAGCAATGGCAAACGTGCGTAGAAGCTGCTAACGCTATTAGCCAGAGACGAGATGTCATAAACGGTGTTTTTGTGACACTCTGCCTCGCCGTGGTTACAGGCGCAGGAGCGTTTTGGGGAGTTAGAGCCATATTCTTGCTTGTTGCGGGAATTGCCATCTGCGTGGCCTGGCTACTCTACATAAGTTCCCTGAAGACACTAAATTCTGCAAAATTCCAGGTCATTGAAAAAATGGAGAGTTACCTATTCTTCCAGCCATTCGCTGAGGAATGGGAACTGTTACAGACAAAAAAGAGATATGTGAGTGGAACGACCGTCGAACGGGTTCTACCGATATCCTTTTTGATCCTTTTTATTGGCTTTATTGCTTGTATCGTTTGCGGAGGCTAGCCATGATTACTTACAACATTTTCATCAGCCATTCCTGGTCATACTCTGATCAATACAATAGACTAATAAGTCTCCTCAGTAGTGACCCATACTTCCATTTCCGTGACTATTCGGTCCCCAAGAACGATCCAATTCACAATGCAGGAACCGTCACAGAACTACGCGCAGCGATTCGGAGACAGATGGCGCCAGCGAGCTGCGTAATCATACTTGCGGGTGTATATGCCACCTATAGCCGCTGGATCAACGAGGAGATTGATCTTGCAAAGGGTCTTGGAAAGAAAATCATCGCTGTAGAGCCGTGGGGAGCCCAGCGGACCTCTGAGATAGTTAAGAATGCTGCCGACGAGATTGTTGGATGGAATACCACCTCGATAGTCAAGGCAATCAGGGGCTACTAATTGAACGAGCGCTCAGTCGCTATGGGCATACCGAAACCACGGTTGATTCAAATATTAATAACAAGTCGGAAAGAGCATGGAACCGTAGCAAGTAAGGTTTGTTACATTTAAGCTATTATCTCCCCGCCGTCGTTAGGTGTTCCTGACGGCGGGGAGGGCGGCCGCGGGAGGGCTTGGCTGCGGCCGTGGCGGCAGGAAAGGGGCGACCGCCCGGGTTTTCCCCGAGCGGTCGCCTTCCTGCCGCGAGCGGTGTCTGTGCTATGGCGTCCCAGGTCACTCCCTGCTCTCCGCCCACTGCCAGGCGCCTATGAGGTGGCGCAACCTCGCCTGGCGCTCTCCCGTCACGACGATAGAGACCACGTCGTGGCGTATCGCGTCCACGTCGCCGTGGTCCGCGAGGTAGAGCAGGCACGCGCGCCTCATTATCTCGAACTCGGCGGCGCCGACGCTGAGCTCGGGCATCCTGGCCGAGCCCTCCTCGTATGCGGAGATGACGGCCACGAGCACCGTCTCGTCCCCATCCGTGGCCACTATCGGCGCGTCCTCGCAGTCGCAGGACCAGCCGTCGGCCGCGCGGACCTCGTAGCCCCTGTGGGCGAGGTAGTCCCTCACGATGCCCTCGCACGTGGCGGCGAGTCCCTCCTCGGCCATGGTCGCGGCACCCTCTGTCTTCTCGGTCATGGTGACCTCCCTGGGACGTGGGAAGACCCTTTGCCCTCCCTCGCCCAAAGAGCGGCAAGGCCCGCGTGGCGTGGCGGCGCGCCCCTGCGGGCGTGGCGCGGCGCCGGCCCGTCGCGCGGGCCGTCAGGGAGCGGGAAGAGGTGCTTGCTCCCTGTGCCAGCGTATTGGGCGGGGGAGGACGTGGAGGTGTCGGCGCAGAAGTACCCTGTGCTTCTGCGCCGACCGGGCGCTTTCGACGGGCGCGAGGAAAGGAGACGCCGACGATATCCCCGGCGCAGCGGATGTCGGAAGGGCACTGCCGTCAGCCGTTGCCTCCGCTCCCGTGGGAACGGAGGCAACGGCTGAAAGACTTCTTTTCATGGGTGGGAAGTGAGAGCCGACTTACCGCGCAGGCTCATCGTCCCCCGAATGGGCGTGCGACACGGTCGCCTCGGCGAGCTCCCTTACCAAGCGCCCCAGGAGGCACGTCGCGGCGTCCGCAACGTCCCTCGGCGCGGAGGAGAGGTCGACGTGCTCCAGTATCGCCGAGACGCCCCTCTCCGCGAATGCGACCTCTTCGAGGTCCGCGTTGCCGCAGGCGTCGTAGATCCACTTCATGGCATTTCCTCCATTCCTCGTGACCGCTTGATGTGGCAGCCATGCTACGACGGACAGGAGCGATTGGTGGCGATGCGTTGCGGGGATTCTACGTGCACATGCCGGGAATGCGGCGCCGGAGTGGGCGCCACGCGAATCGTGACTTTCGGCGCCTGGCCGCCTCGTTCGGACTCGCTTTGGCAGGCGGTCGGAACGGCTGCCATGGCAGGAGCGTCGCGCGCATGCTCCGAAGCCGGCACGCTACGATTCCGAAGGGCATTGGCTGCGCCGGAACAGAAAGGCAAAAATTAGGCGGAGGCGCTCGTGCGTCCCCGCCACATAAAACCCTCTCGGGTTTTGCGATCTGTATTCACTATACCCACTCAGAACCAGCGGTCAACCAGCTCGACGAGGAATTCCATGGACGCCTCTGCGGAAGCGTCGGGGCGGGTGACGGAGAGCACGGCCTTCACGTCGTCTGCCAGGGGACGGAGACGTGCCGAGCCCTCGTCGGCGAGCTCGGTCCCCCCGGCCATGCGCTTGTGGAGGAGCAGGAGCGTCGCTATCTGTTGGAGTCGCGGGTTTCTCATGCGCGAGGAGCGTGACCGCTTCGAAAACCCCGCCTCGCGGAGAGCGGTCGTGAGCTCGCTTGGCGCCGGCCTCGCAACGTGGCCGTTGGTTCCGAGCCCGTTGATGATAGCGGCCGAGTGGGCGCAGGCGTTGCGGACGTCCCTGGCCTTCTTGAGCATGTAGTGCTCGTCGAGCATCGCCATGTCGCCCCAGCGGTTCGCGCAGAAGCGGTAGACGTCCGCGACGGTGCCGAAGGAGGAGAGCTCTAGCAGCACCCATATGGGCATCTCAGCGGCGTAGTGCCTCTGAAGGTCGCCTGAGTACTCGTCGCGCCGAAGCCTCGAAATCTCCGCCGCCCTCCGGGAGCGCTCGGAGGGGGAGAGCGCCGCCATGTAGTCGCGCACGATGGAGTGGCCATCTTCGGCAGGCCGCCTTGCCACCTCGTCGAGCACCCGCGCCTTCGCGAGGTGCTCCGCGTCGAGCGCGAGCGGCAGGAGCGCCGCCCTGAGATTCCGGTCGAGCCGCTCGAGGTCGACCAGGTCGCAGAAATCGAGGTTCGCGTACTCGCCGTCGTGTGCTCCCCCGACGCGCCTGGGGAAGAGAGTTCGATATGCGTACGTGGCGAAGAGGTAGGACTCCCGCGAGAGGTAGCGCATGGCTTCAGCCTCGCCCATGCGCTCGAACGCGACCCCCTTGCCCCTGAGGAAGGCTATCTGCCCCTCGGGCTCGAGCTTCGGCTTCCCGCCCTTGTTCTGTTGCTCCATTCCAAAACCCGCCCATCTGGTCGTCCTGCGGCTGGTGATGTCGTATTCTACGACCTACGAGAGCCCCGCGGACATGATCCTGCCCATGAGGTCCATGCTCACCTTCTTGCTGTCGGCGAGCGCGTCCGCGTAGACGTTGAGGGTCATCGCGGCGTTGGAGTGGCCGAGGATGGCGCTCACGGTCTTCACGTCCACGCCGGAGCTGATCGCCATCGTCGCGAAGGTGTGCCTGAGGTCGTGGAACCGCGGCGGCTCCCCCTGGGAGCCCACGAGCTTCGCCACCCTCACGAACGCCCTCCACTCCTGCCCGAGCGCCATCGGGCTCTTCCAGGCGCCGGTGACGGCGTTTCCCACGACGAAGAGCCCCTCGTCCCAGTCGAGGCCCATGGACTCGCGCTCACCGTGCATCGCGCGTGCCCTCGCCTCCAGCACGCGCGCGAGCTCGTCCCCATAGGGGATGGTCCTGGCGGAGCTCCTGGTCTTGGGTGTGGAGAGCGCGAACGTGCCGTTCGCCCTCGTGAGGGCGTGCGAGACGCGGATCTTGCGGGACACGCGGTCGACGTCCTGCCACCTGAGGGCGCATATCTCCCCCTGCCTCATCCCCGTCATGAGCGCGAGGAGGACGGCGGTCGAGAACGGGTCGGCAACGCTCCCCAAGGTCTGGTTGAGCTGACGGACGCTTGCGGCGTCGAGGGAGTTTATAGGCTTCGTAGGCCTCTTGGGCGCGTCGACGAGGTCGAAGGGGTTGGAGGGTATGTCGCCCAGCTTGCGCGCCCTGATGAAGGCGGTCTTGAGGAGCACGTGGGTGTGCGAGACCGTGTTCCCGCCGTAGCCGTCCTGCACCATTTCGCGCTCGAACTCCTGGATCTGCCGCGCGGTGACCTGTCCCACGGGGGTCTTGCCGAGCTCGGTGCCAAGGAGGTGCTTCGCGTACCAGCGGTAGCCGTCCGCCGTGGAGGCGAGGATGTTGCCCGTGGACTCCTTCAGATCTATGTAGTCGAGGACGTAGCGGTAGACCGGCGTCTCGCAGGAGACGGTGCCGGAGAGCTCCTCGTCCTTTCGGACCTCCTCGTCGCGCCACTCCCGCAGGAGCTGCTCGGCTGCGCCCCTGCCGCGGTTGTCCCTCCTCACCTTCCCGTTCCTGCCGACCTTGTCCTCGTAGCACGGCACCTGGGTGGAGCGGGTCATCTTGTGCTGCCTGCCGTCGTCGTCCTGCCAGCTGATCGCGAGGCGCCACTTCCCGAGCCTCTGGTTCTTGTACACGTAGCCGCTGCTGAGCTTCCTCGCCATCGTTCCTCCCAAATATTGGAACCATCCGCCCGCGGGGGAGGGGCCCTCGCAGGACACAAAGGACACACATAGGACACCGTGTCCTATTTGTGTCCTGCGGACGACTTTACATGTTGGGTGCTGTGGTCGCCTCATGTTCGCCAAGGTCGGCAAATGCCCAGTTAAACAGCACAATTCGTGGAAGTGATGTCCTTTGTTGTCTATTGACATTCATCAAGGGTTGCGCCCTGGGGGTCAAGGGGTCGCTGGTTCGAATCCAGTCCACCCGACCAGAAGAACTGCAGGTCGCAAGGGGTGTTTACCCCGAGCGGCCTGCTTTTTTGTTGCCAAGAAAACCGTACCAGACCGGAATATCCTGAATTCCGAGAGTATAGAAGCGTGTGGATAAGGATGAAGCCGTCAACTACGAAAATGCGCATCAGACATGAGCAATTGGCGAAGGACCCTTGCGGTTTTCGGCCATTTCTCCTCGTCCCTGCGCACGCGGAAGAGGTAAACGAACCAGTTCAGGTAAGACTGCAGGTTGCCCTTCTTCATGCCGGGAAAGCGAAAGAGGTAGCGCCTGAGCCACGGGCACAGGTTGTTCACGAGCTCCATTGCTTCCAGGTACGCAGGGTCGGTGGCGTCGGCCTTGTAGGACTCGTCAATGCACTTGGCGGCCTTCACGAGCGCCGGATGCGGCCTCTCTTTGTCGTGCACGATCACCGAGTCTGGTGCTATGTGCGAGAGCGGCGCGTCTTTGATCCGCTTCGAGGACGGCTTCCCGTGGCCGCAGATCACGGCGACGACGTTCTTGAATGCGTCGATTGCGACCGCGATGCAGATCTTGTTCTTGGACAGCCCGCGCTTCTGCACGAAGTCGGCGCTCCTGACGATGTCGGAGTCCGTGAGGTAGAGCTCGTCGATCCAGATTCGGCCGCTCAGCACGAGCCGGTCCTGGCAGCCGTCGACCGTGGCGAAGACGCGGTGGCACCACTCGAAGGCGGTCTTGTGCGTGATCTCGCACACCTCGGCGATGAGGTCGATGGGGGCGTTGTAGCACATGCACGTGATGAAGCGCTCCCAGGTCGGGAGCTCCTTCTTGCCGTATTCGAGAACGGTTCCCGTGAGCGCGGAGAACTGCGACCCGCATTCCGGGCACAGCCACCTCTTGTGGCCGGCGGGAGTCTTCCCGTTTTGCCAGCAGTCGGGAAAACCGCAAAAAGGGCAGCTCGGGTGCTGCCTTCACAGCGCGGCAGCCTCGTCGAGCGTTCCCGCTCCGATAAGGTCCCTGCACTTGCGTTCGGCGACGGCGGAGCAGAGGGCGTCGAAGGCGTCAGTGTCAAGGGACGACACCATGCCCAGATACGGGTTGATGGCAACCATGGCGGATTCCTGTCCGGCCAAGCGGCCATCCAGCCAGGAATGTCGCCAAACATAGGACCAGATGGCCACTTGGGCAAATCTATGTTTGGCAGGACCATGGTAGCATCAAGTGGCAGGATGCGCACTCTCTATCCACACGCTTCTATACTCTCGGAAAATACTAAAGCATTCCGTGAATAGCTGTTGAGTCCGGGCGAGAGGCAACCATAATAGGATGCCGCCGCAATCGGAGATGAACTGTGCGGTGGAGAGGCCTTCTGCCCAGACCGAGGCAGCAGCACGAAGAAAGGCTGGCGCCCAACGCGCCTGGCCTGGCCCAACCAGATATTCATCATCACATCACAAACAGACATTCCGCTGCCGCAGCGAGATTTCATCGAAGGAAGCGCAGAGCATGGCAGACAGAAGATACAAAGCGCAGCATAGCGAAGAAGGCAGGAACCACGGAAAGGTACCGATGGGATCGCGGCCTGAAGAGGCTCCGCATCATGCCGAGAGGGACCGGCAGCCTGAGGAGAGCAGAGAGATGACGAGGCGTGAGGAGAAGCTCACCCCAATCGGGACGGGCGAAGGCTATGTGCCGCGTTTGACGCCGCAGAGCGCACGCCAGCAGATGCCTGGCCCAGGAGGTGCGAACCGCGTCTTCGGGACATTGCTCCTGATCGCCGTCGCCTTCGGCGTCTGCACCTTTGCCTGGACACGGATGTGTGTCGTGGATATCGAAGTCAACGGCACCCGACAGCAGGTCCCCATCGGCACGACCATCGACCGGATTGTCCAGTCTGACGATATCGCCGTGAATGCCGGCACCCTCCTCAGTGTCACGGGCCACATGCTGGAGCAGGGCCAGGGTGATCCCTACGACGTCGAGGTCAATGGAGCAGACTTGGGCTACGACAGGGGTTCTGCGTACCGCATCCAGGGCGATGAGCAGGTGTCCATCAAGAACGGCGAAGACAAGACCGAGGATACCCAAGAGGAGGAGGTCACGGTCGCACCGAAGCTTGTCTTCGACGGGAATGCAGGCGCCATATCCTATGTCTCGCAGTGGGGCACGCCGACCGTCAAGAAGGTCAAGCGTGGCGTCCAGTCAGGCGAGACTGTCGACGAACAGATCGAACAGCAGGGCCAGGATACGGTCATAGCGAAGACGAACATCACACCGTCTGATGGACAGAAGCTGGTCGCCCTCACCTTCGATGACGGGCCGAGCAAATATACGCAGCAGTATCTCCAGATCCTGAAGGACCATGGTGCGACAGCGACCTTCTTCAACCTCGGCCAGAAGGTCGATAAGGACCCCTCTGATGCCCAGGCTATCGTCGATGCCGGCTGCGAGCTGGCAAGCCATACCTATTAGCACATGAACCTGCCGAAGCAGGATGCTGATACAATCAAGAGCGAGCTCACCAAGGCATTCGATTCCATCGCCTCTGCCACCGGCGTCACGACCTCGATGTTCCTTCCTCCCTATGGTGCTTTCACCGGCGATTGCTGGATCGAAAGCGGCGGGGTGGCTTCGGTCTCTGTCATCTGGAGCAAGGACTCCGAGGACTGGCGCAAGCCCGGCATCGAGAAGATCGTCTCGAATGCAACCGACAATATCCGCTCAGGTGACATCATCCTGATGCACGATGGTGGTGGCAACCGCGATGAGGATGTCGAGGCACTCCCGAAAATCATAGACACGCTCCACAATGCGGGCTACACCTTCGTGACGGTCTCTGACCTGATGAAGAGTGACAGCACGATTCCGGCTGATATCGCAGTTGGTACAGAGACGATGTCCTCTTGGGCGGTCTGGCCGAACGAGCTCGGCTAGGGGACAGCGGCGAGGCGTACATCTCTGCGTGCCCTCTGCGTGTCCCCGTAGCTTATATAGCTTCACGATGGAGCGATTCCCTATACTAGATGCCGTGACTCGTACAACGAGGCGCCTCCAGAGGCGCACTGCAGGAAAGGCAGGACATCATATGGATGATCTGACTCCATGCCAGGCCGAGAAGCACGAAGAGCTCCAGGTCGCAGCAGAAGCCCCGTTGCAGCCCCAGATGGCAGCGTATCCTGGCATGCAGGCGATCCCACCTGTGTCGGTGCCCGAGGAGCTTCCCCGCAAGACCAAACAGGTTCGCGGAGCCATCTGCCTCACGATCATGGCACTCTGCATTGCGCTCAGCTTCCCCTTCTCGCGACCTGAGACCTACATCAGCACCAATGCGGTGCTGGATGAGCAGAAGAGCGTCACGATGGGGCTTGTCACGACGACGACCTCAGCTTCGATCGCAATCAGCGCCATCCCCGGCGATGTGGGCAGCTCGATCTCGAACCAGCTGGCAGACCTCTCTGGCAAGCTGGCGGTGATCCTCGCGATCATCTATTTCGAGAAGTTCATGATGACGACCATGGGAATGGTGGGCATGATCGTCATGGCCATCGGTGTCGGATTCATCTCCTTCCGCTATCTGAAGCGAAGGGACTGGCAGCAGCGTCCTGGCCTCATGCAGTTTGGCATCAAGATTATGGTTGTCGGCCTCTGTATCGCGACCCTCGTGCCCGTGAGCACGGGAATATCTTCCATGATCAACAATGAGTACCAGGTCTACCAGCAGGCTGAGACCACACAGCAGACGGGGACGGAAGCAAACGAGCAGGCTCAGGCAGAGAGCTCGGACCAGCAGCAGGATGAATCAAGCGATTCGAGTAGCGATACCCAGAGCTCAGGGAACATCCTTGATGCCTTGGGCAGCGTCTTTTCGAGCGGAGCAGAGGCTGTTGCCAACGGCGTGAGCGCTGTAACGACAGGTGCGAGCGATGCCATCAATGCCCTCGGTAATACGCTCAACAGCCTTATTGACACGGTTGCCGTGATGATCGTGACCTCCTGCCTCGTACCCATCGTCGTACTGCTCTTCTACTTCTGGATCATCAAGATCGTGACGGGATTTGATGGCAGCGGATACCTGAAGAACGCTCAGCGCTCGGTCAGTGCGGGCATCGCCTCGAATGCCTCACTGGTCCATGCCAAGCGCGAGAAGAAGCAGGACTGATCCCTATTCCGTATGCTTCGCAGCACCGCTATGGCCGCCAGGTGTCTTCGGGCCCTGGCGGCTTTTTGCTGCCCAGAGCGTACCTGAGGTAGGGAGGAGCTGTCACGTTCGGGCTGCTGCCGAGACTTCAGGTACCAAGAGACGCCATTACTTCGTCGAAAGGTGCGCAACGATGGCTGACTTCTCGAGTGTCAAGGGCCGCACTGCGGTCGTGACCGGCGCGACTTCTGGCATTGGCGAATCTGTCGCAAAGGTCTTTGCCGCACAGGGCATGAAGGTCGTGCTCGCAGGCCGCAGGGCCGATAGGGGAGAGGCCATCGCCGAAGAGATACGCAATGCAGGAGGCGAAGCCCTGTTCTGCAGGACCGATGTGACCTCCGAAGACGACGTGGCGCATCTCATGCAGGCCGCTCTCGATGCCTATGGCTCGCTGGATGTCCTTGTCAACAATGCAGGTGCAAGCTGCCTCATGAAGCCGATCCATGAGTATGACGCAAAGGACTTCCGGCGCGTCACCGATATCGACTATGTCGGCGTGTTCCTCTGCATGAAGCATGCTGTCTTGGCCATGCTCTCCTCGAAATCGACGAGGTGCTCGATCATCAATGTCTCGTCTGCAGAGGGCATCAAGCCAACAGCCAACTTCGCGCCTTACAGCGCCGCAAAGCGTGCCGTGATCAGCCTGACCCAGACTGCCGGCATGGACTATGCCCGCCATGGAATCAGGGTCAACTGCATCTGCCCAGGCGCAATCGACACAGAGATCTATGCCACCATCTCGCCCGAGCAGCGCGAGCTGACGCAGTCCATGATCCCGAATGGGCGCTTCGGCCGTCCGGAAGAGATAGCCAATGTCGCCCTGTTTTTGGCCAGCGATCTTGCGAGCTATGTCACGGGTGCCGTGATTCCGGTCGATGCTGCCATGTCTTCCGGCAACTTTGTCGAGGTTCCTTGGCAAGAGCCCGACCCCAGAAGCTAGCGCAGCGCTTTCGAGCCGAAGACATGCCAGCCAGCAGGAGACTGCTTTGGGAACGCTTGGGATAGCTGCTGCGCATAAGCGGCTATTGTGCTTATAGTTGCCTGGATGGGTGCATGTCCCGATGAAATCCGCGGTGTAAGGAGATCCATGAAGAAGACCCTGGTGCTCAACGCAAGCCCGAGGAAGGCCTGGAACACGGCAAAGCTCCTGAAGTCGGCGGCGGAGGGCGCCAGAAGCGCCGGGTCCGAGGTCGAATACATCGACCTCTACGACCTCAGCTTCACGGGCTGCAGGAGCTGCATGCTCTGCAAGAGGAAGGGCGCCGAGAGGTGCCGCTGCTACTGGAAGGACGATCTGTCCCCGATCATCGACAAGATATTCCATGCAGACGTTCTCCTCATCGGCACGGCAATCTATCTGGGCAGGCCGACGAGCCGCTACTTCGAGGTGATGGAGCGGCTGCACTTCTGTGCGCTGTCCTACGACGATTACAGCAGCTATTTCACCGGCAAGGTCAATGTGGGGCTCTTCGTCAGCATGAACGCAACCAAGGAGTTCTATGACAGGCTCTACAAGGATTCGTTCGAAGGATACGCGCGCGAGCTCGAAATGCTGAACGGCAAGGTCTGCCTGTATCCCTGCTTTGACACGCTGCAGGTTGCGGACTACTCCAAGTACAGCATGGCGGGATTCGACGGGGAGAGGAAGAAGCTCTCACGCGAGAAGAACTTCCCCAAGGACCTGGAGAATGCCTACAGGATCGGGCAGAGGCTGGTGCAGCAGAGCGGGAAGTAAGCCTGCTTGGGTGACCCCTCCCGGCCGTCTCGCTGCATGGGCTTCAATGGCATTCCAAAGCGCCGAGAGGCGCATCCTCCGATGGATTGCAGCGGGACTTCCGGACCTCGCGAAGGGGACCGAACTGATTGCGGCGCGCAAGGCTGCCAGAGAAAATGCAGTCGGCAATAGCATCTCAAACCGCAGCATGAAAGGAAGCCGGGCAGCGCCTGTCCTTGACATCTCCGCGAACGAGAACATGCACCGCAAGGATATGGGCAAAACGATTGCAGCGAGGCCAAGCGGGCCGACAGGACTTCACTCGCTATGACACAATCGTTGCCTGCTAGGGCTCAAAACAATGCATCCCGCCTCTTCTTGATTGAGGGACGGGATGCATGAGAGCGAAGTGCATGCTCTTTATGCTGTGTTCCTTGGGTGTCTGAGTAGCCGACGCTATTCCTTGTCTGAAAGCACGACATCCTCGAGGATCTGCGCTGCGGTGGTGACGCAGGCGGGGCAGGGCATGAGAACCGCTCCGGTATCGATGCCCTTGAGATCGCGGCAGCGGGTGGCACCTGCTGCTTCCTGGAAGCGTTTCACGATCTCTCGGGAGATGGCATAGGTCTTTGCCTTTGTCCTCGGCGCTTCGAGATTGCCGTCGCTCGTGGCAAGGCCTGCAATCATGCAGGCACCAGCAACGGCGCCGCAGGTCCCTTCCATGCCGCCCATGCCAAGACCAAGGCCTTCGGCTGCACGGAACATCGTCTTCTCGTCAACCCCGAAAAGGTCGCAGTACGTGCAGGCAACAGCCTGCGCACAGTTATAGCCACGGCGGTGGCGTGCCGCAGCCTCCTCGACTCTGGATTCCATGATGGTGTCCTCTCGCTTCAGTGGGCCGAAGGCAGGCTGCCTTCGGCCCATAATGCCTGCCACCATCCTACTACTCATGTCAGCCGCACCTGAAGCGGACTGCGGCAGCAGAACGCCTCCTGGCATGTCTTGCAGGAGGCGTTCACATGAAGCTCTGGAAGAGATGCTATTCCTCGTGGGGGATGCCCTCGATCGGTGCCCATTTGACGCCGGGAAGCGGACGCGTCATGCCTTCAACCTTCTTCTGCGTGCCGGCAGGATCTTCGACCCAGTTCCTGTAGAACTCGAACGGACACTCCGGTGCGCCATAGCGGTCTTCGCCCGAGTTGATCGTGCCCGTGTAGCCGCGATGCAGCAGCTTGTAGAGGTGGTTCTGCGACTGCCAGTTCTCTCGTGCATCGCGGATGGCAGAGATCGAGAGCTGCGCATACTGGTAGCCGTAGTCCTCGGTGCCTGTCATGCCGAGGATATGGCCGTCGAAGCCGCAGATGGAGCTGTGGCCGAAGTAGGAATAGACGCCGTCGAAGCCGGTTGCATTGGATACGGCAGCATAGACGTTGTTGCACCATGCCATGACCGGCACGACATTGACCTCTTCCTGCTCGGCGGGATACATGTAGCCCTGAGAGCGGATGATGAGCTCGGCTCCGCGCATCGCGCAGTCGCGCCAGATCTCGGGGTAGTTTCCGTCATCGCAGATGATGAGAGAGACCTTCATGCCCTTGGGGCCTTCGGAGACATAGGTGCGGTCTCCCGGATACCAGCCTTCGATAGGCGTCCAGGGACTGATCTTGCGGTACTTCTGGACAATCTCTCCTGTGTCGGAGATGAGGATCAAGGTGTTGTAGGGCACCTTCTTCGGATGCTCTTCATGGCGCTCGCCAGTAAGGGAGAAGACGCCCCAGACATGGTTCTCGATGCAGGCCTTCTTGAAGATGGCGACCTCAGGCCCATCGACGGTCGTGGCGTTTGCCATCATCTCATCGAAGTCGTACATGATGCCGTGGGTGCTGTACTCCGGGAAGACGATGAGATCGAGGCCAGGCAGGCCGCTCTTGAGACCCTTGATATAGTCGGCGATCTTCTGGCAGTTCTGGAGTATGCCTGCCTGATCGTGGAGCCTTGGCATCTTCCAGTTGACGACAGCGACACCGACGGTGTCCGCGCTCGACGAGATATCCCCATGGTTCATGATGGACTCCTCCCCAAGCGATGCAGCATGAAAAGCCTGCCTGCAGGACCTCTTCCTGCTTTCCGCAATCATCTGCTTCTGGCATGTACGGAATGTAACCAGTGCGCGCCCTGGAGGTTGCGGGATGGCAAGAACGGCGTATCGGGTACCGGCTCTTTCGGCGATGCGCAGGGAAGCTGCCGGGTCATCATTGCAGTGCTCCGGCTGGCTGCGGCAAGACCGTCTGCGCCCACGAGCTGCTACTCCAGAACGGCTACGACATCCTTCCTACAGATGCATCTGCTTTCGGCTTTCCTGATCAGCTTGCAGGGCGTCTCGGAGGTGTGCCTCAGGGCTCTTCGCACAAGGAAGCCATCCTCAACGACAATCTCCAGCTGGTGGCTGAATCGGGCAAGAATTCGCCCATTCAAGCGGTGGCAGCCTATCCCTCGATGCTCTTCGTGCTCTGTGGCCGCTGCCCGCTTCTGGGATGCCTAGCCGAGTATGAGCTAGCGCCAAGGGCTACCCGCTCATGATCGAGCTTGCGATGAACGAGATGGAGCGTACGGCCCGCATCAAGGGAACGCATCCACATTTCACTCAGGAGATACTGGAATCCGCGAAGCTGCGTTTCTTCGTCTCTATGCAGGGAGCGTCTTTGCACCGCATCCTGCAGAGGAGCGCACGCTTGTCCTGAACGTTGCTCCGTTCGAGCGTTTCGATATAAGGCCTCGCGCAGGCGCTTGCCGGCTACAGCAACGCCGAGAGCGTGATACGCCGCCTCCAGCGGACAGCCCGCATGTTCAGCGAAGATGGCATCGGTCGATTCAGGCTCTGGCAATCTTCCAGGACTTCCTGATCTGGAAGATGAAGCAGGAGCGGAGGCCAGAGGAGCGCGAAGCGCTCTACCTCAAGGCGGCAGCATGCTTCGAGAAGCAGCATGATGTCGTCATGGCCGTACGCTGCCACGGCCTCTGCGGCCGCCATGCCAAGGTGATCCAGCTCCTCAAGCGCCATGCCCATGAAGATTCCCGCCATGGGTATTTCCGCGAGCTCGAGCCCTGCTATCTAATGGTTTCCGAAGATGAGGCACCACAGCCATTGCCATTTCACGTATAGAAGAAGAGGGCGGCACCTATGAAAGCCCTGACGGTGAGGGTGGAAGCTGGCGGGTGCCGCTTGCACGGGCGCTGGCCTCTGCTTCCCGCTTCAGCTCCGTGCAGCCTATTGCCACCTTCGGCATCGCAGTGCTTCCCCTGCCCCAGGAGTCGGACTGGAACGAGGACCCGAAGTTCCTCGCCAGGACAATCGCTTTCTCACGGCAGCAGGCGACGTTCTATCCGACATTCACGCAGTCTCCAGTGAAGCTCGAGCGTCCCCTCACGCCGACCGAGGAGAAGGTGTTCCGCCTCATTGCGCAGACCTCTCGAATGCCGCTATCGGCGAGATCCTGGACATCAAGCTTCCGGCTGTGAAGGCCCATGTCTCCCATATCATGCAGAAGCACGGCGTGACGACACGTGCCAAGGCGAAGGCGACTGCACGGAAGCTGGGGCTTGTCTAGGGACAGATGCACCGCCTGCGTGCCGGATGCGCCAGATTTCGCATCTTTTCGTCTATGCTGGTCTTGAGAGCGAAGGGACGGGTGCGATGGAGCGAGACCTCATCAAGATCAGCGAGATGGCGGGGATGCATGGCATATCGCGCCAGACGCTCATTCTCTACGACCGGAAGGGGCTCCTGAAGCCAGCCTATGTGAACGGGAGCGGCTATCGCTTCTATAGTGCAGACCAGATACCACGGCTGCGACTCATCTGCCTTCTGAAAGAGATGGGCGTGACGCTTGCGAAGATCGAGAGCTTCCTCGATGCACCTTCTCCCTCTGGCATGCTCTCGCTCATAGATGAGCGCAAGTGCGCTGCCGAGCAGAAGATAGAAGAGCTCGAGCTCCAGGTCGAGGAACTCACGCAGCTCTCGGGCATCTACGAGCACATGGATGCAAAGCTTGCAGATGCTGGCCTGCCCCATATCGAGTGGCTGCCGAGACGTCGTGCTGCCTTCGCGCCCTATCTGGATGCCGAAATGGATGAACGGAAGCTCCATCTCTCGCTCATGCATGCCTGGGATCAGGTCCTTGATGCAGGCCTTCTGCCTTCGAAGGGCTTTGGTTCCCTGCTTCTGACTGCAGCGCTCAGAGGAGATGAACCGCTTCAGGGAGCAGGCAGCATCGTGCTTCTGCCCAGGAATGATGTGGCAGAGGAGCTTGAGACCATCGAGCTCCCTGAAGGCACCTATGTGACGCTCTATACCTCGTCCATGCCGTATGATCCGAAGCCGGCAAGCAAGCTTCTTGCCTGGATGGATAAGCATCGCTTTGTGCCGGATGGACAGGTCGTCTCCTGCTGCCTTCTCGATGCAGCGATGAGGCCCGAGGGGCAGGATGCCGATTTCTGCCGCCTTGAGATCCGCATTGCCGATGGAGTCTGAGGAAGAGTTTCCGAGATCTTCCCTTGACCCGATACCTGGTATACACCGCTATGCTTTCCGCTGACAGGCAGGAAGCCAGAAGGAATGATGCATGATGCCAGATATCCATGACCTCAGAAGCGCGCTCGACTATCTCAAGGACCAGCCAGGACAGCTGCTCGTGACCAATACAGAGGCCGACCCCGATGCAGAGATTTCGGGCGTCTATCGCTATGTCGGCGCAGGCGGCACGGTCATGCGTCCTACCAAGGAAGGCCCTGCCATGCTCTTCAACCACGTGAAGGGCTTCGATGATGCGCGTGTCGCTATCGGCCTTCTGGCAAGCAGGAAGCGTGTGGCCAATCTTCTGGGGCTCGATGCAGAGCATCTGGGCATCGAGATGGCAGAGAAGCTCAAGCACACGATTGTTCCTGAGATGATCGAGGAAGGTGCACATGTCGACTGCCAGGAGCAGGTCAGCCGTGCAGACGAGCCTGGCTTCGACCTGAGAAAGCTCGTCCCGGCGCCGACGAACACGCCTGAGGATGCTGGCCCCTATATCACGATGGGCCTTGCCATGGGCACCGATCCTGAGAATGGCACCTCCGATGTGACGATTCATCGCTTCTGCATCGAGGGCAAGGATACGCTCGCGATGTTCATCACGCCGGGCTCCCGCCATCTTGGCGCCTTCCTCGAGAAGTACAAGAAGCAGGGGAGAGATATGCCGATATCGATCTCAATCGGCCTCGACCCTGCAGTCTATATGTGTGCCGGCTTCGAGGCGCCTACAACGCCGCTCGGCTATAACGAGCTCCAGATTGCAGGAGCCTTGAGAAACCGTCCGGTCGAGCTCGCAAAGTGCCTCACGGTCGACCAGCGCTGCATCGCGAATGCGGAGTATGTGATCGAAGGCTATCTCTCCTGCACGGATACCATCCAGGAGGACATCAACTCTCATACAGGCAAGGCCATGCCTGAGTTCCCGGGATATACGGGAGATGCCAAGGGCAACGTGAATGTCGTGCATGTGACGGCGGTCACGACGCGCACGCATCCGATCATGCAGTCCTGCATCGGCCCTTCCCAGGAGCACGTATCGATGGCAGGCATCCCGACCGAAGCATCCATCTACCGCATGGTCGAGGCTGCCATGCCAGGACGCCTTCTCAATGTGCATGCCGCTCCCTGCGGAGGCGGCAAGTTCGTCGCAATCCTGCAGTTCAGAAAGTCTGCCGAGAGCGATGAGGGCAGGCAGAGGAATGCAGCGCTTCTTGCCTTCTCCGCCTTCTCCGAGCTCAAGCATGTCTTCCTCGTCGACCCTGATGTCGATATCTTCGATATGTCCGATGTCATGTGGGCAATGACGACAAGGTTCCAGGCAGATACCGACCTCATCGCAATCCCTGGCTGCCACTGCCATGTGCTCGACCCCTCGAATGACCCGGCAATGGATCCCTCGATCCGGGTCCACGGCATCGCCTGCAAGGCAATCTTCGACTGCACGGTGCCCTATAGCCTCCAGAACCGCTTCATCCGTTCGCAGTTCCTCGAGATCGACAAGCAGAAGTGGGCAGACGAGCTTGCGTACTGATTGCATGGAAGGGAGCAGAAGCATGAAGCGCATCATTGTCGGCATCTCCGGGGCCTCAGGAGTAGAGCTTGGCCATCGTGTCCTCGAAGCGCTCCATGCTCTGCCCGGCATCGAGACGCATCTCGTGATCTCCGAAGGGGCACACGAGATCTTCAGGCGGGAAAGCGATGCGGATATCGACGACGTCGAGGCGCTTGCAGATCATGTCTACGACAATCACGATATGGGTGCCGCCATCTCGAGCGGATCCTATATGACCGACGGCATGATCGTAGCTCCCTGCTCCATGAAGAGCCTGGCGGCCATTGCCTGCGCCTTCGACGACGATCTTCTGGTACGCGCTGCCGACGTCTGCCGGAAGGAAGGCCGCAAGGTCGTTCTCGTGCCGAGGGAGTGTCCACTATCTCCTGCGCATCTGAGGAACATGCTGCAGGTGGCCGAGGATGGCTATACGGTCCTTCCGCCGGTGCTCTCCTTCTATAATGGGGCGAAGACGACAGACGAGCAGGTCGACCATATCGTGGGGAAGATCCTCATGCAGTTCGGCCTGCCTTATGACAAGTTCCATCCCTGGGAGGGATAGCATGCTGGGCTCTGTGGATGAAGCCGGCGATGACCGCCTCGTGCTTGTGGACCTCATGGACAGGCCGCTCGGCTCTGCCACAAAGACCGAAGCACACAGGCGCGGCCTCCTCCACAGAGCATTTTCTGTGCTGCTCTGGCGAAAGACTGAGCAGGGGACAGAAATCCTGCTCCAGAAGAGGGCGCAGGGGAAATACCATTCAGGCGGCCTCTGGACCAATTCCTGCTGCTCGCATCCGCGGTATGGAGAAGAGCTCAAAGAAGCAGTCGTGCGCCGGCTCAATGAGGAATTGGGGCTTCCAGCAGACGCTGTCTCGGACACAGAGGATATCGGCACCTACGTCTACCGCTCCGTCTTTGCCCAGGGCCTCATCGAGTATGAGTGCGACCATGTCTTTCTGGCTCGCTGCTCAGGTCAGCCACATGCAGACCCGGAAGAAGCGGAAGAGCTCAGCTGGGTGCCGCTTCGGCAGACAATTGATGAGGTGACTTCCCATCCTGAGCGCTTCACCTCGTGGTTCCCAGGAGTACTTGCTCTTGCTGCATCGCACATAGCCTGATGGATCTGGCATCAAAGCGCATAGCTGAATATCAGGCGTGAATTGCGCCGCCACAGAAGGCGCGGCATGAGTGCGGAGCCAATCTGTAGAGTGAATCAACATCGGCTAAAGACGATGCCCTTGAGCTAGACTGAGCCAGACAGAGGAAGGCTATGACAAGGTTCCTGAAGGGCGCCAAGCGGTCCGGTTCTGCTGGGTATTATGGATCTTTTGGGCTCTGCCTCTGCTCAAGAGATGCTAATCTGAGAGCAGCCTGAAAAGGCATCGCCTCTGCAAGAGATAGAGCTTCTGCGCACGGGAGGGTCTACATGCTGGATCTGACAGGAATCGCTGACAGCCCTGCTGCCACCGCACATCCTGTCTGGAGCCTCTGGTGCGCTGCTGCATGGAAGAAAGATTGGGTCCATGAACGTCAGATCTGAAATCGGCGTGGGATTGGGGCACCTCGCCCGCTGGGGTCTCCGCACGGTGTTCAGGCGCAACGCTTCGCAGCTGCCGGGACGCATTGCCTTGACCGTCGATCCCGATATCATCTCTCGCCTCGCCGAGAAGCTGCAGAAGGGCTCCATCGTCGTCTGCGGCACGAACGGCAAGACGACCACGAACAACATCATCGCCTCCGCTATCGAGGCGGGAGGACAGCGTGTGCTCTGCAACCGTGCTGGCGCGAACATGGCGCCAGGCGTCGTGGCTGCACTTCTGCCTGGATCGGGCGCCGACTGGGGCGTCATCGAGGCAGATGAGCTCAGCACCGTGAACATCGTGCCGGAGCTCAGGCCAAAGCTCATGGTCCTTCTGAACCTCTTCCGCGACCAGCTCGATCGCGAAGGGGAGATCGACCGTGTGCAGGATACGATCGCGCGTGCACTGGCATCGTCTCCCGAAACGACGCTGCTTGTCTGCGGCGATGACCCCATCAGCATGGGTGTGGCCCGCCGTGCAGCTGAGGCGGGCACGAAGGTGCTTTCCTTCGGCATTGCAGAAGACCTGCATATGCCGCCTGAGCGCGTCCCTGAGGGTGCCTTCTGCCAGGTATGCGGAACCGAGCTTGTCTACGACTATCGCGCCTATGCTCAGCTTGGTGCTTTCAGATGCCCGAAGTGCGGATTCGCACGTCCTACGCTTGACTACCAGGCAACGAATGTCCATGCAGGGCGTTCCGGTGTCGAGTTCGATGCCACCTGCATCGCTACGGGCGACCAGGTGCATCTGCGTGCCAACTTCGGGGGCGTCTACATGGTCTACAACCTGCTTGCCGCCTTTGCAGCGGCGACCATGGCAGGGGTCGATCCGAAGACATTCCAGCGTGCGCTTGATTCCTACAGCCCTGCAAATGGGCGCCTCCAGCACTTCGATGTAGATGGCCGCGAGGTCGTGCTCAACCTTGCAAAGAATCCTGCAGGCTTCAACCAGAATATCCAGCTCCTGCTCGAGGACAAGCGTCCGAAGGCTACTTATATTGTCATCAACGACAACTACAACGACGGACGCGATATCTCCTGGATCTGGGATGTCGACTTCGAGCGTCTTGCTGACGAGGGAAAGAGCCTTCTTGTCCTTGCGGGGGGACTCCGTGCAAACGACCTGCAGGTGCGCTTCAAGTATGCTGGCATCGATGCCCAGATAGCGAAGGATGTCTCAGCGGCGCTCGAGGCGGCCAAGGACATGCCGAAGGAGCAGCCACTCTACGTGCTCACAAACTACAGTGCGCTCTGGCCGGCCAAGGCAGAGCTCGAAAGGATGGGGAAGAGGCATGAATAGCGCGGAGGCAACGTCCGCACCGAAGACCGATGCACCGACGCTCACGATAGCCCATCTCTATCCGGAGCTCCTGAATCTTTATGGAGACTCGGGCAATATCCTCGTGCTCAAGAAGCGCATGGAGTGGCGTGGCATCACGGCAGATGTCCGGGAGGTTCATGTCGGCGACACGCCGAGCTTCGCCGATGTCGATATCGTCTTCATCGGCGGCGGCTCCGACCGCGAGCAGAAGATCGTCTGCGACTTCCTGCTCCAGCAGAAGGACGAGCTCAAGGCCTATGTAGAAGATGGTGGCGTGCTTGGTGCTGTCTGCGGCGGCTATCAGCTTCTCGGCGAGTCCTATCTCATGGGCGAGGAGCGTGTGCCAGGACTCGAGCTTGTCGATCTCTATACCGACCGCGGCACGCCCCGTATCATCGGCAATATCGCAATCAAGAGCGACATCTGCGAACATCCGATAGTGGGCTACGAGAATCATGGTGGAAGAACACACCTGGGGAGCGGCGTGAAGCCTCTGGGCGAGGTCCTCTATGGACAGGGAAATGACGGCATCACAGGATTCGAAGGCTGTCTCTGGAAGAACGTGCTGGGCACCTATATCCATGGACCGCTCCTGCCGAAGAACCCCGGCGTGGCTGACTGGTTCATTTCTCGCGCTCTCGAGCGGAAGTACGGCAAGGGCGCCATTGCGATCGAGCCTCTTGACGATACGGAGGAGCTAGCTGCGAACAAGGTCATGTTCGACCGGATGATGGCAAGTAGGAAGCAGGAAGACTAGAGGTCTCCCGGCATAGCAGAACAAGAATGAGGGCGGTCTGACAGAAGCCAGACCGCCCTCATCTGCACGTGGCCCAAATCAGGGCCAATGGCATTTTCAGACAGATGCTAGGCAAGGGATGCAAGCGTGCGGTAGAGCCACTCGGCCTTGTCAGGCGTGACGGCAGAAGGATCTGCCTCTGCGGCGAAGGCGAGGACCTGCTTGAACGGCTCAGCGTCATCTCCGCTGACAGCTGCAGGCTCGTGAGCCGTGACGCCCCTGTGGTCGCTCACGTGCTCGACGAAGGCAAGGATGTTCGGCGTCGTCTGTGCGATGGCAGCATCGTCAGCTGCTGCATAGGTGTTGAGGGCATCGATGATGACCTGGGAAGGGGTGCCGCAGGGAACGAATCCGGGTGCTGCGTCCATTGCATCGGTGATGGTGGCGCCAAGCGCGACGAGGGCGCCGGCAAGCTGGTCCTGTGCTGTGCTCATGAGTGACCTTCTTCTCTCTGGTAGTGGTGCTGCTCACTCGATGATATGCTCTTGGGGAAGGAACTTTCCGAAAATCACAGGATATACGTTACTCGTTTGATAGCAAATATAATCTCTGGAGGAAATCCCGATGGCAGATGCTGAAAAGGTCAGAAGCATGCAGCTCAAGAAGGTCTGGGGCTGCCTTGTCGCGAAAGCCGTCCGCAAAGGCAGGACTGAGGATGAAGTGTATGCCGTAGCCCAGTGGCTTCTGGGCTACGCGAGGGAAGATATCGATCGTCTTGCAGAGGAAGGCTGCACCTACGGCGAATTCTTCGACAAGGCACCTGCCCTCAATCCAAGGAGGAACCTCGTTACCGGCAGGATCTGCGGCGTCAAGGTGGAAGATATCGAAGACCCCTTCATGCACGATGTGCGCGTGCTCGACAAGATGGTAGACGAGCTGGCCCACGGAAAGCCGGTTGCCAAAGTTCTCAGGGCAAGCTGAGGAGTCGTCATGTCGGAAGAAGAGCGCGATATCTACGATTTCAGCGTGCCGGTACCCGAGAGCTATGCGTGGGACAGATCTGGCCTTTCGTCTGCACGGATGGCTGGAGTGCTCGATATCGGCTCGCGCATCCTTTCCGTCTTGCTTGTCCTTGCTGCCCTGTGGTTCCTCCTCGCACATTCAGATGCCTTCTCTGGCCTGGGCGCGCTGCTTGCACTTCTGTGTGCAGCTGTAACTCTCGGCTGGGGCATCATGCTCTCTGCTGCATCTGCTCTGCGCCGTCATCTCTGGAAGCTTGCTCCTGCCTCCCGCCATGACTATGCACTCAAGCTCTACCACGGCGCTTCTGGCAAGAACCCGAAGAAAGCAGCAGAGCTTCTTCTGGGCATGGCTCGTGCCGATGTGGAAGACGGGAGGATCGGGCAGGCTGCTGCCGCGCTTTCGCATGTGGATGCTGCACTTCTTCAAGGGGACGAGCTCAAGCTCTGCTATCTTCTATCCTTTGCTGCAGCAGCTCCTGATGGTGGAAAGACAGCAGATGACGCCCTTGTGCGCTACCTTGCAGTGCCTGCACAGAAATTCGAAGGCTTCCCTGATGAAGGTGAAGCCAGGTTCTGGCTTGAGGATGGCGGCACCGAGGCGGCATCGGCAGCTGTCAAGTGCATCCGGAATTCCAAGCATATGCATCCTGTGGCAATCCTCGCCATCTCTCTCATGCTTTCCCACAGCCTTGCCTTCATCGGCATGCTCTACGGTCTGAACACAGAGGCTGGCTGGAAGCTCCGCTGCGGCTATGCATCGGCTGCTGGCTTCCTTGCCTCGCTTTCGATCGCTGTCCTCGGCATCCTTCTTGCCCGCGCTGTAGCAAAGGCACCGCTCTACGGCAGAAACGGCAAGCCATCGAAGGTGCTGAGGGCAGCTCTTGGCGCCTGTGCTGTCATAACCGCTCTGTGCCTTGCCCTCCAGGTGGCGATCGATGGCCCCTTCATGCATGACGGGAAAGAGCGGATGCTTGCAGAGGATGTGCCAGAGAGCTATACCGGCCAGGACTATGATTTCATTGCCGTCGACTGGCCTGGATACGATCCGGACGAGACAACGACTGACTACTGGCGGACGCGTGACCCCTTCTTCATGGAGAAATGGAGCGAGGCCAGATACTACGACAGCGAGAGGCAGCAGGTTACCATGCCGGATGCCGATACGTCCCGTGATGATGCAGATGATGCCGATGCCTCTTCTGCCAGCGAGGATGCTTCCGGCGCGACTGCGGATATAGGCATGACGGACACGGAGTATGCGGGCATGGAACAGAGGATGCAGGTGCTCGCCTCCTATCTCGCAGAGCATGCAATCGTACCCAAGACAGGCGTCTTCGAGATGGATGCCGACGCAAAGGGCAACCCCTATGCAAGCCTAGGAACCGGCACGGATATCGACGGGGACAAGTCTGTCACCGTCGAGTACCGCATCCTCTCGAATGGGGAGACATCCGATGAACAGGGCAATCTCGTCGAATCGTTCGTGGTCGAGAAATGGCATCCGGAAGATGCAGGCAGAGAAGTCGAGATCGTCGGCTTCTATCTCGTGGACGAGAAGACGAATGCAGTGACCGACGAAGAGACGACAAGCTGGTAGATAGAGCCTCCACACATCCTGCTGCATGATATGGGGTCTTCATACCGCTTGACTATGATGGAGGAAGACGTGGGAAAGGCGGCAGCATGGCACAGTCGAGGCTCATAATCATGCGGCACGGAGAGAGTGCCTGGACGGAGCCCTCTGTCAACAGGTTTGCGGGCTGGGTCGATGTAGCGCTGACTGAGCGCGGACGTGCCCAGGCCAAGGAAGCTGGCGTCCTCATGAAGGAAGCCGGCATCGCACCGGATGCGGTCTTCACGTCGCTTCTGAGCCGCTCCATCGTGAGCGCCGATATCGCGCTAGAAGAGCTCGGCCGTCTCTGGATACCGGTCCTTCGGAGCTGGAGGCTCAACGAGCGCCACTACGGAGCCTTCCAGGGCCAGACCCGTCCTGCCATGCGTGCGAAGTACGGAGACGAGCTCTTTGCAGCCTATCGCAGGAGCTTCGACGTGAGGCCTCCTGCGATAGACGAAGATTCCCCTTGGTTCCAGGGTTGCGATCCACGCTACGGAACAGCAGCAGAGGATGGGCTTGGCGGACCCAATCCGGCAACGATCAGGAGCGAATGCCTGAAGGATGTCATCGCCCGACTCGAGCCGTTCTGGAAGTCCTATGTGACGCCACCTCTGCTCCTGGGACAGACAGTCCTTGTCGTGACCCATGGCTCGGTCGTTCGCTCACTCATCAAGGTCATCGAGGGTCTCTCTGACGACGATATCCGCTCCGTCAATGTACCGACCGGCCAGCCGCGCGTCTATGAGTTCGAGAGCGGCATCTTCGGTGAGCTCCATCTCAAGGGGCCTGGCCGCTATCTCGATCCAGATGCTGCAAAGAGAGGTGCAGAAGAAGCTTGCGCTCTTGGCTCTGCGCCTGCGGCAACGGAATAGCTGTCAGCGGTACTATGCCTGCATTTCTGGCTTCGGCTCGCAGTGGATGTGTTTCACGCTATTGAGTTGATGCATGCAGGATGTACAGGCATGGGTACCTAAGGAGCAGCCTGCGTCGGCATGAAAGAGCCCCGATTATGAGAGCGCCAGAATCGTATAGGAAAGAATGCAGCATGCCGCAAAGATTGCAAGGGTTATTGCAAAGAAGGCGTTAGCTGCATTGTGGCTACGGATTTTCCTGCCCTGAAGCCAGATGAACGCATGCGCCACAAGCGGGAAGGCAAGCCAGAGATAGACCATTGCAGCAAGCGCTATGAACACATCGTTGAAGAGCCAAGCTTGGCCACCCACATTGAAGGGCAGATACGAGTTGTCCCAGTAAGGGTAGTGCCCTGTCGCATCAGGCTGGTTCACAAGAAGCCCGATGCCAAGTTCCATGAGCATAGCGAGAAGGACGGCGCAGATGAACGAGACAGGGATGGCCTTCTTCCTCGAGCCAGACTTTCTGACAAGCCAATCCTTTGCTGGCTCGAGCACCAATGTCATGCCCAGCGCCCCGAAGCCGTAGCACCAGTAGGGATGGAACCAGGGATCGATATAGAGCGCATAGTCCGAGTCGACGATTCCGAAGAGGCTGTTCGTCATCCAGCAGTAGGGAAACTCGAGCCAGTGGCCGATGAGGCAGCAGGCGCAGAATGAGACGACAAGTGCCTGCCAGAACCAGCGTTTGCGTGGATGGAAGAAGCAAGCCGAGCCATCAGGCATGGAAAGAAGTCCCTGCAGCTTCGACACGTCGATCCTCCTGATTCCGCAATGCAGCATAAACGTCTTGTGTGTCCTTACCCATTCCTTAGAGACACAGTGCAGGCTCTGGCAAATGGGACAGATTCCGTATGTTTCGCTGAGGATTGCGCTGGAGGAACACCTGCAGCATATATACGCTAGATACCCACATTTTCGGTGAATTGCAGAGAAATGCATTTACATGAATATCAGAGCCGTCTGTCGAAATTTCTGCGTACCCATCTGCAAGGTGTACTCAAATAACTGTAAAGACACTGCAAACGCAGTGCAGACAGGGGAGTCATCGCTCGGGAGAAAGGTGTTGCGTCATGAGGAATCTGACACGCAGGAACTTCTTTGAAGCAGCGGCAGTGGGAGCGGCAGCGCTTGGCATGGCAGGATGCGGAGGATCGGGATCTGGTTCCAGCTCTTCATCGAGCACAAGCTCCAACAATCTTGACAGGATTGCCAGCCAGGACATGATCGATGCCGGCAAGAATGACGGCGAGCTCGTCGTCTACGGCTCCTGCGAGGAGGAATACCTTGCAGCTGTGACGTCCCACTTCGAGGAGCTCTTCGGCATCAAGACGAGCTACCAGCGCCTCTCCACGGGCGAGGTCGAGGCAAAGATCGAGGAGGAGAACGGCAATCCTTCCGCCGATGTCTGGTTCGGTGGAACGACGGACCCCTACAATGTGGCATCGGGCAAGGGCCTGCTTGAGGTCTACAAGGCCAACAACGCCAGCCATCTCATCGACGACAAGTTCAAGAGCACGAACGATGACTGGTACGGCATCTACAAGGGCATCCTTGGCTTCATGTACAACAAGGACGAGCTTGACCGTCTGAAGCTCGATCCTCCCCAGGACTATCCCGATCTTCTCGATCCGAAGTATCAGGGGCTGATCTGGTCGTCGAACTACAATACGTCCGGCACGGCAAAGCTCATCATCAACACGGTCATCCAGAAGTACGGCCACGATGATGGCATCCAGTACCTTGTGAACCTCGACAAGAATATCGCGCAGTACACGAAGTCGGGCTCCGGTCCTTCCAAGTCCATCGGCATCGGCGAGTGCACAATCGGCCTCGGCATGCTGCACGACGGCATCTACCAGATTGTCGACCAGGGCTACGACAACGTTGGCCTTGTCATCCCGAGCTCCGGCGCATCCTATGAGGTAGGCGCCACGGCCATCTTCAAGGGCTGCAAGCATGAGGATGCCGCAAAGCTCTGGGTCGAGTATGCGCTCTCTCCTGAGTGCGTGGACCTCGGCCAGGAGAACGGCTCCTACCAGTTCCTTGTCATCGACGACGCGACGCAGCCGGAGATCGCGACCGAGTACGGCCTCGATCCAGACAACGTCATGGATTACAACTTCGAGGATGCCAAGGAGCATACCGAGCAGTATGTCGCTGATGTCATGAATGCCCTCGGCGGCGGCGATGACCGCTTCAAGACCGAGTAGACGCAGCGTACAAAGCTGCTGTGGCGGCAATTCCTGAGAGGGGCCGGCGCAGAGGTTCGCCTCGAAGCGCCGGCCCCTTCCTGCAGCAGGAAAGGCCGCCTGCAGCATGACTGCATCGGCCTTTCTGTTTATCGTCCCTGAGGGAGACGTCTATGGCAAAAAATCAAGGCACCGCACTCGACCGCAAGAAGCTCATGGCCGACCCCATCATGGTGACGACTATCATCGTGCTCATTGCGTTCCTGACGCTCTTCATCCTCTATCCGCTTGCAATCCTTCTGGTCGATTCTGTTATCACCGACCAGGGCATCTCGCTTTCCGTCTTCCAGCGCGTACTCGCTATGCCTTCCTTCGAGACGGCCATCACGAACACATTGAAGGTCGGATTCCTCGTCTCGATCGTCTCTTCGCTCGTCGGTCTGCTCTTTGCCTACGTTGAGGTCTACGTCGAGCTTAAGAGCAAGTTCATGGCAAGGATCTTCAATGTTGTATCGATCCTGCCTGTCGTCTCTCCGCCCTTCGTGCTCTCGCTCTCGATGATCTTGCTCTTCGGCAAGTCGGGCATCATCACGCGCGGGCTTCTGGGCATTCCGGACAACAACGTCTATGGCTACTGGGGCATCTTCGTCGTGCAGACGCTCACGTTCTTCCCGGTCTGCTACATGATGCTCAAGGGCCTGCTCAAGAACATCGATCCCTCCCTCGAGGAGGCAGCGCGTGACATGGGCGCCTCGCGGTGGAAGGTCTTCACAAGCGTCACGCTGCCGCTCATCCTTCCGGGCCTCGGCAATGCCTTCCTGGTCACCTTCATCGAATCCATCGCTGACTTCGCGAACCCCATGATCATCGGCGGATCGTATGACACGCTGGCAACGACCATCTACCTGCAGATCACGGGAGCCTACGATAAGCAGGGTGCCTCTGCCATGGCAGTCGTGCTCCTCTGCATCACGCTTGTCATGTTCATCGTGCAGAAGTATGTGCTCGAAGCGAAGAGTACCTCGACGCTCACTGGCAAGGCATCGCGCGGCCGCATGCTCATCACCGACAACTCGGTTCGCATCCCACTTTCCATCTTCTGCGGCATTGTCGCTGTCTTCGTCATGGTCATGTATGCCTGCGTCCCGCTCGGCGCGCTCTTCAAGACCTGGGGCCGCGACTACTCGCTGACGCTCAAGTGGTTCACGCTCGTTTTCACGCGCTACCATGGCCTCGAGGCGTTCAGGGATTCCTTCCTGCTGTCGCTCATTGCAAGCCCGATCACAGCCCTGCTCTCCATGATCATCTCCTATCTGGTCGTGAAGAGGGACTTCCATGGAAAGGGCTTCATCGAGTCTGTCTCCATGCTTGCTATGGCAGTTCCTGGCACCGTCCTCGGCGTCGGCTATATCCGCGGCTTCTCTGGCGGCATCTTCCATACCGGCGTCATGCAGTGGTTCTACGGCTCTGCTGCCATCCTGGTCGTCGTCTTCATCGTGAGGTCGCTTCCGACCGGCACACGTTCCGGCATCTCGGCCCTGCGCCAGATTGACAAGTCCATCGAGGAGTCGGCATACGACATGGGAGCGAACAGCTTCCAGGTATTCATGACGGTCACGCTGCCCCTTATCAAGGATTCCTTCCTGAGCGGCCTTGTGACGACGTTCGTGCGCTCCATCACGGCAATCAGCGCCGTCATCCTGCTCGTGACGCCGCAGTTCTTCCTCATCACGGTGCAGATCAACGAGTTCGCCGGCAAGGGCGAGTACGGCACAGCCTGCGCCTTCTCCACCATCCTCATCCTTATCACCTATGGCGCGGTCATGCTGATGAATGCCTTCACCAAGCGCTTCGGCACCAGCGCCAAGACTTCCAAGGAGGCCTGATCCATGGGAAAGCAGAAGAAGGGCGTGCGCCTCGAGCACCTCTCCAAGATCTACAAGGACCCGAAGACCGGCAAGGATTTCTATGCCGTACATGATGCGAACATCACGATTGAGCCGGGAGAGTTTGTGACCCTGCTTGGACCGTCTGGCTGCGGCAAGACGACCATCCTGCGCATGATTGCAGGCTTCGAGAGCCCTGATGAGGGACAGGTCTATCTGGGAGACGAAGCCATAAACGAGCTCACGCCAAACAAGCGCGATACTGCCATGGTCTTCCAGAGCTATGCCCTCCTGCCTCACTACAACATCTTCGACAACGTCGCCTATGGATTGAAGCTCCGCAAGTTCGACAAGGAGACCATAAGGCAGAAGGTCACGAACATCTTGAAGCTCGTCGGCCTCGAGGGCATGGAAGACCGCATGACAAACCAGCTCTCAGGCGGCCAGCAGCAGCGTGTCGCCCTTGCCCGTGCCCTTGTCATCGAGCCGGGCGTGCTTCTCTTCGATGAGCCGCTCTCGAATCTCGATGCAAAGCTCCGTGTCGATATGCGTACCGAGATCCGCCGCATCCAGCAGGAGGCCGGCATCACGGCCATCTATGTCACGCATGACCAGAGCGAGGCCATGGCAATCAGCGACCGCATCATTGTTATGAAGAAGGGCCTGGTCGATCAGGTCGCAGACCCCAAGACCATCTACTACCGTCCGAAGGACGAGTTCGTGGCAGACTTCATCGGCGAGGCGAACTTCCTGCGCGGCACGCTCGTATCCAAGACAGGCGATACCGGCATTGCAAAGATCGAGAAGAGCGAGATTCCTGTGGACGGCGTCGAGGACATGGCGCCGGGATCGAACATCACGCTCGTCCTGCGTCCCGAAGCGGCTCACATCGCCGACGAAGGACAGCTGCCCTGCAAGGTCGTGCTGTCCCGCTTCATGGGCAACTACCAGAACTACCATGTCGAGTGCGGCAGCCACCTGATCAAGGTGACGGAGTTCAATCCCAAGAACAAGCATGAGTACCAGGCGGGGGATAGCGCCTTCGTCCAGTTCACTAAAGACGACCTGCATGCGCTGGCGGGAGAGCCCAAGGACTGAACCAGAAGACCCTCTTTCGCACACGCTCGGCAGGCAGCAGCGCAACGGGCTGCAGAATCCCCCGGTCCCAGGTGGCCGGGGGATTCTGCTGTATATGCCTATCCTTAGGGCTGCATATGAGCATCTCCGGACAAAGCGGCAGAAGCATCGGCTCTGCTTCTTGGATCCAGCGGGAACATGTGGACCTGCATCAAACATCTCGGGGCGTCTTCCCGGATGCGTTTCCGCTTCCCTTCTCCTTTGTTACAGATGCCCCTTCGCTCGTTCTCTGGTACCTCGGTTTTGATACAACAGACTCATCGAAGCGGAGCTCCAGTTCATGCGCATGCCGCTGGAATGTCTCTGCGGGAACCTGCCATGAAAGCCTGCATGCAGGCTTTCCGCAGATGCTGCTGCCTTCGAGAGAGGATTCCTGATATGAGCCATAGCAAGACACTGGGGCTTTCTGACATTATCGGGCCCATCATGGTCGGTCCCTCTTCATCCCACACGGCAGGAGCGCTGCGCATCGCGCTCATGGCACATGAACTGATGGGGCGGCCTCCGAAGGAGATGCGCTTCACCCTCTATGGCTCGTTTGCCCATACCTATCGCGGCCACGGTACCGACCGTGCTCTCGTTGCAGGCCTTCTGGGCTTCAGGCCGGACGACCTGCGCATCCGTGATTCGTTCGAGATTGCACGGGCACAGGGCATCTCGTTCGATTTCCAGGTCGACTCCAAGACGAAGCCCCGCCATCCCAATACGGTCGATGTCTGGGTACGTGATGCTGCAGGCGAAGTGCTGAGCGTACGCGGCGAATCGATAGGCGGCGGTGCAGCACGGCTGACCAGGGTCGATGGGATAAAGGTCGAGATAACGGGGGAATATAGCGCCGCTATCATCTACCAGCAGGATATGCCGGGCGTTCTCGGATTTGTGGCATCGACATTGGGTGATGCCGGAATCAATATCGGCAACTCGACGATTCTGCGGGAACGCAAGGGCGGCCTTGCCTACAACGTGCTCGAAGTGGACAGCGCGATTCCCGACGAGGTACAGCAGGTGCTGCTGAAAGATCCGAGAGTGCTGCGCATCCGGTTCATCCCGGCGTTCTCGCTCGCGGAAGGAGCGGGTGCCGCTACGCCGCGCTATACGCCTGAGGAGGCACAGGAGCTCTTTCCGAAGCTCGACTATCAGGATGGCACCTCGATTCTGGCACATGCCTACACCTGCAACATCAGCCTTGGACGTGCATTCCTCGACCGCGAAGAGCTGCTTCTTGCCATGCAGGGCAAGGATATGTCTGGCACCTACGCCTATCTCGACCGTGCACTCCAAGTGATGAGGGAGTCTGTCAAAGCGCCGCTGGAGCATGGCATGCACACGATGGGCGGACTCATCGGCGGCGAAGCCCATGCCCTGATGCAGCTGTGCGCTGGCGACGGAGAATCTCATCCCTCGGACAAGCTGCATCAAATATTCAGCGGCGTCTTTCCGAAAGCCGCAGCTTATGCCATGGCTGTGCTCGAGACGAATGCCTCGATGGGCCGCATCGTGGCGGCGCCTACCGCGGGTTCGGCAGGCGTCCTTCCCGGCGTGATTGCCGCTCTCAACGAAGCTGGAGATTTCAGCCAGGAAGAGCTCCGGGATGCCCTGGCCAATGCTGCCGCTATCGGCTATATCGTGACAAGGAATGCGACGGTTGCCGGTGCAGAAGGCGGCTGCCAGGCAGAGATCGGTACCGCCTCCGCCATGGCAGCAAGCGCAGCGACGCAGCTTCTCGGAGGCTCTCCCCAGCAGTGTCTGGCTGCAGCTGCCATCGCGCTCACGAATCTGCTTGGCCTTGTCTGCGATCCGGTCGCAGGGCTTGTCGAGGAGCCCTGCCAGAAGCGCAATGCTTCGGCTGCTGCCAATGCGCTCGTCTCGTGCGAGCTTGCACTTGCCGGCATCCATTCGACCGCCTTCTTCGACGAGACGGTGGATGCGCTGAGGCGTGTCGGACACTCGCTGCCATTCGAGCTCAGGGAGACCGCCCTGGGCGGCATTGCTACCTGTAAAAGCTGCCTCGAATCGTGCCGGAAGGCTCCGTATGGAAGCTAGCTGTCCGCTGCGCCAAAAGGCGTCGCTCTCCGAATGAGCCGAACGGTGCTTACTGGTACACAGCATCGTATGGGCAGCCAAGCCGCGTGGCAGCATGGAGCAGAGATGCAGGCAGATTCGCGAATTGATGCCACAAGTCATCTGATTGAAGAGTACCGGGCTGAAGGAGCGGCAGCAATGATGGCTGCCGCTGCCCATCTTCATGAGCTGCCGCAAGCAGGCTGCCTGCCGTTCCTGTCTGGAGCACCGACCGTTTGCGCGCAGAGAGCTCGTTTGCCTCATGCAGCCAGGCAAAAAGCTCGCTGTCAAGCTCTGCTGCATCGGATATGACCAGATGGTGTGTCCACCTGCCGGGATATGCCTCTGACTTGGCGTCTATGCGCGCCGATGCGAGCGAATGGTCCAGTCCGGACGTCAACGTGATGGAGCGCTGGGTTATCCGGTCCTTGCTGTGGACTGCAGGAGGCGACACGCAGGCGAATGCATGCCTTATCAAGTGCGTTATCTGCGTCTTCTGGACGTGGATGCCGAATTCTGGAAGAACATCTTCTGCCCGCTGCATGAGTGCCGCATAGAGCGGCAGGACTTCTTCATGTCCAGAGAAGAACGATGCTTCTTCGGAATCGAGAGCTAGCCTGCTCCATCACTTCAGCGGCTGGGTGTATTCCTCGTCGATCTTTGCTACCTTGTCGCGGCGGCGAACATACTTTGCAGCTGTCAGGGGCTCTGTTGCCATCCAGGTCTTTGCAATTGCCATGGCAAGCACGGGGCCGATAATCTTGCCGCCGATGCAGAGGACATTTGCATCGTTGTGCTGCCGTGCCAGCTCGGCGCAGACCGGATCCTGGCAGACGCAGGCAAAGATGCCGCGCACCTTGTTTGCAATCATTGCAGAGCCATAGCCGACGCCGTCTACGAAGATGCCGCGGTCGCACTCGCCTTTGGCAACGCTCAGAGCTGCAGGAAGCACAAAGTCGGAAAGGTCGCATGATTCATGGTCATAGGTGCCAAAGTCCACGACCTCATGTCCCTCCGATACAAGCCACTCCTTGATCTGGTTCTTGAGGTCCGTTCCCGCATGATCGTTTGCCATTGCAATCTTCATGGATGCTCCCTCCGCCGAATGACGAGACCAGGCGATTCAATCGCTTTGATGCCACAAGTTTAGATGTGCCAGCATCTGTATGTGCTTCTCATGGGTGGATTCTCGACCGACGGAAATCTGGTACATGTCAGAAGGCGAGACAGATGACACGGAACAGACTTACGGAAGCTCTGCTATGCATTCAATAAATGACAAGATAGTCATTATAAGCATTACACATGTGCAGCCCTCTGCAAGAGACTTGTACCAGAACAAGACTCTGAAGAATGGATATCAATGGATGTGTTCGCATTTACGAACGCCGACCTCAAGAAGCTCATCATCCCGCTCTTTCTGGAGCAGCTCCTTCTTGCGTCTGTCGGCATTGCCGATGTCTTCGTCGTCGCTTTCGTCGGCGAGTCTGCCGTCTCAGGCGTCTCGCTCGTCAACTCCTTCAATACGATATTCCTGAACCTTTTTGTCGCACTTGCTACCGGTGGTGCTGTTGTGATCAGCCAGTACATCGGACGCAAGGACAGGGAGCAGGCAGCAGCTTCTGCCTCCCAGCTCCTCACAGCATCCGTGCTCATGTCTGTCGTGGTCGCTATCCTCGTCCTGGTAGTGTCGAGAAAGTTGGTGTAGAGGCCCGTTCTGCCCGGGCAGGGAGGCTGTCCTAGATCCGTCTCGCTGGATGCTATCCTATGCCGACTCCATCCCGTCCGCAAGCTCGAGGCTCGCCTCTATCGCCTTGCGCGCGGTCTCCCTGAGCTCTGCCAGCCTCTCCGGCGTGGGCGGGAGGGATGGCTTCCTCTCCTTCGAGAGCTCTGCCATCCTCTCCTCCGAGAAGTAGCGCTTGTCGGCCCAGATCTCGTCCTGCTCTGCAAGGACGGCGCCTGCGAGCCTCAGGAGCGACCTCTCCGAGGGGAATACCTGCACGACCTTCGTGCGGCGCTTGATCTCGCGGTTGGTGCGCTCCTGAGCAAATTGTTCGTGCGCAGGCGCTTCCAGTGCGATGCGGGGAAGTCCAGATAGGCTAGGGCATCGGCCTCCGCCTCCTCCCAGATCTCCGCCGCCTTCGGGCAGCATTCCCCGAGCATCTCCGCTGCGAGGTGGCAGAGGGCGCGCACCTGGTCTGCCTCCTTCGCCCTGAAGACGGGCTCCATGATCCTCGCGACGCGCCTCTTCAGG